>BNJS01001223.1_pt1 | contig 212200 bp, 321 predicted proteins | sample 8540461 | NCBI WGS metagenome assembly BNJS01 (sample SAMD00202454, study PRJDB9452) | human saliva metagenome | isolation source: human saliva | place: Japan
TTTGAATTTATTTTTTTACATAGGAATTATCTATAAGTTTTTTTCTAAATAAGAACGGGTTGCTTCTTCAATTTGTTCAGCTAAATATTTATCTAATCTCATTCCTTCATATTCAGGGCTGACTTCAAATTCAAATTTTTTTCTTTTGTATTTTTCCATAATATTTTTCCTAACATAATTATATATTTTCTTTTATTTTAGCATAAATAGATAAATATATAAATAAGTAAAAAAACAATACTGTGACTATATCACTGAAAATATATAAAAGCTATTTTATAATGTATACATAATTAATAATATATAAAAATAAATTTATAGGAGGATAAAAAAATGGCAATAATAAAAAGGAACAAAAGACAATTTTTGAAGCTGAAGTATTAAAAAGCAGAAGGAATAGTAGTAGTAGATTTTTGGTGCAAACTGGTGTGACCTTTGTAAAAGTTTAGTACCTATATTAGATGAAGTTGTAGAAGAAGATCCAAACAAAAAAATAGTTAAAGTAGATATAGATGAAGAAGAAGAATTAGCAGCTCAATACAAAAATTATGAGCGTACCTACTTTTATTAGTATTTAGAAATGGAGAAATCATTGATAAATCAGTAGGATTAATCCAAAAAAACATGAAGTAAAAAGCTTTATTCTCAAAATAATATAATAATCATAAAGCCAAGTGTGAGCCTAAAACTTACATTTGGCTTTTTTTATTTATAATAAAAAAATTGTAAAATTATAAAAAAATAGTAAAATTCTTCTAAGAAATTATAAAAAAACTAAAGAAAAAAAGTTGAGGAAGAATTTTCAATTCTTCTAATTGAGTTTTTATAAAAATATATAAACTATGAACAAGTAAAATTGTTAATATAAGAATTAAATGAATAAAAAAATAGATTAAAAAGGAGTTGACGATAATTTGGAGATAGGACAATATAATATAAAGGGGATAGCTTATGATTAAAAATAACAATTTAAAAAAATTTTTACTTATGTTAGTTATATTTCCAATTTATTTTTTTCTACTATCTTAGCTAATTATTTCCAACAATATGAATATATTTTTTTGATATAAATAATACTAAGAAATATCAGCTGTTTAGTAGTAGAGTAAGTTTTTATGCTTATATTGATTTAGAAGATGATATGTATACAGAAGGAGAACCCTATGATTTTTAGAATAAAAGAAGTATATGAAGATAAAAAAATTATTTTTATAGGTTATGATTTTTGATAAAAATTATGAAACTAACGAAATAGAAAAAAAGGATATTATATAGTTGTTGATAAAAAAAATAAAGCTGCTATGAAAAATATATAATGAAAAAGGATTTTTAAAGAAAAAAATACACAAATATTAATTATAAAGAATTTATAAATATATATACTTTTTTTAAAAAAAGAAAGGGAACTAAAAATAGGGAAATACAGATAAGTAGTGTGAAAAGAGGTATCGATGGAACTTAAAAATAACTAAAATAACCATAATTTCTATAATAATAATTTTTAATTTTTAAATTTTTTTGATTATTTTTTTACAGGTCTAAGATATATAGAATATGCATATATTGGAATTTTTTTACTTTATAATCTATATTTTTATAGGAATTACAGGAGAAAAAAATATCATAAAAAAATAGTTATAATAAACTAAAAAGAAATCATAAAAAAACTAAAAATAAACTTTTTTTGTAGTAATTAATATTTTTAATATTTTTTTCTATATTTTTTTAAAGAGCCATATTTCTTTTTTTATCGAAATATAAAAATTTTAATTTTATTTGTCAGTGTACTTATTGGGTATTCGTCTTTAGTGTTTATACAAAGAATAAAAAAATAAGATTTAAACTGGCTTTTTTTAAAGAGATAATAAAGATATTTTTTTAATTTCAGGGATAATTTATTATTTCCCGATAGTATGTATTCATGTTTTTTTGGTTATTTGACAAATAGTATTGAAAAAAATATGGATAATACTTACAATTTTATTGAAGGTTTGAATATAGTTTTTTTGTCTTGATAAAGTTGATATTAAATGTTAGGATATTATAATATATTTAATTTTTATATTAGAAGTAATAGCTAGTTTAAAAAAATTTAAGCTGGCTATTTTTCTTACTTTTTATAAGTGGGAGTAGTTCACTATTCAAAAAGATTTTGGTAAAAGTAATAGAAACTTATCCTATTAAATAGCAAATGAAAGGAGTTAAATAATTATGATATGCGAAGAATTAAAAAGCAGAAAAAAATTTTTATAGAAGAAGATTTTTATAGAACTTAGGGACTCAGTAGAAGGGCTAATAAGTGTAATTGAAAAAAATATAAAGATATGGAAAAAAAGATTCAGATGAATATATAACGGAATTAAAAGAGTTTTTTTAGAAGAAGTTAATTTAACATTAGAAGAAAAAAATAACAGATAGCGAATTAAAAAAACTTAAATTCTTTAGGAGAAAGTTATTTTAATTCACATATTAATAGTATTTCAGAATATGGAGTTTATGATAAAAAAATGATTTAGAAAAAAACACATAAAGTTAACAGAGAAATAACAGTAGCAGTAAATAGATTTGGAAAAAAATTCTTTATAAGATTACAGAAAAAAAGTTATGTATCATATGATTTAGTGTAAAATAACTGATTTTTAGAAAAAGAAAAAAAGAATTAGTTATTCCTGCTGAAATAAAAAAAATGGAGAGTGAAAAAAAATGAAATATTTGGAATTAAAGAATACTGTTGAAAAAAATTATTAGAATTTATGGAAAAAAATATGATTTAGATGATTATAATGAAAGATTAGTAAAAAGAAATCTAAATGAGCTACTATATGCTATAGATATAGATGAAATAGATTTAAAAAAAGAGAAAAAAATTAATGATATACTTTATTCATTATTTCCACCAAGAGGAGGTTTAACAGAAATGTATGTGGCTGATGATGATAGAGAGAAAATGAATAAAAATAAATGATGAGTTAGGAGAATTAAAGAAGAAATTAGCAAATTATGAATTAATTTAACAGAATTATTTTTAAGAATTAGATTTAAATCAGATATAGTAGATAGAAAAAAAGAAGATGGACAAAAGTAATTTTTTTGTAGAAAAAAAGGAGAAAATAAGTGAAATATGAATATCAAGGGATTAAATTAGGAGATTCAATAGAAAAAAATAATAAATTTATTAAATAATAAAAAAATACTAAGTTATGGAAATTTTTATAGTTATTTAACATATGAACCAGGAAGTGCAATAGAGGATATAACATCAAAAATACATGTTTATTTATATACAGGAACTATAGTATTTATACAAATATTTGATGAAGATTTTTGCTTAGCAGAAGATTTAAAAAAATTGGAACTCCAATTAGTAAAGAAATGATTGAAAAAAATATGGATTATATGAAGATGATATTGCAGAAGATGAGGGATATTATGAATCAACAAAATATAAAAGAATTAGTAATAGATATAGATTGGGGAACAGGTAGATTAGAAAGATATAATGATAGAATTGAAAGAATAATTGGATATGAGTTTAATGGACAAGGTGAAATAAACTTGAATATTAGAAAAGATGAAATTGATAATTGTTTAGAATGTAAAAAAATTTAAAAGATATATTTTTATTCTTTACGGAAAACAAATACAATAGAAGTAGATGTAGATAAAAAGAGAAATCTATGGGCAACTAGATAATTATAAATTTACTTTTTGATTTAGTAACAAGAGATATAAAAAAAGTATTCAAAATTTAGAAACAGGAGAGTTTGTAAAAACTTATAATTGAAAAAAATATTATATTCTAAAAAAACACTGTTTATTCCATAGAAGTATATCAGTCCATATAGAAAAGGAAATAACGAAGAAAATAAGTTATTATTAATTCATAACAAGGCAGCCAAGTTAGAAAATAAAAAAATTAAAAAAATTATGGAGGTAAAAAGTTATGAATACAACTGAAAAAAAGGAACTAATGGGAAAAATATGCTAAAAAAATTGGAAAATGCTATAAAAAGGGAAGCAACAGTAATGAAAGAAATAGAAAATGATAAGGCACTGATAAAAATACCTTGAAGGACAAAAAAACTTCAGGAGCAGCCTTTGATAACACAGTCTATGAAAGTTATGATGCTTGGATAGAAACAATAAGAAAAACAAATAAAGAAATCTGAAAGCACCCTAACAAATATAGAGTTTAAAAAGGTTGAACTAGAAGCAATACAAAAAAATATAGCATAATAAAAATTAAATATCAGCTGATATAAAGAAAATGGAGTTTAATGACTCCATTTTTTTATTATAAAAAAATAATTGATTAAAAACAAAAAAATACAATACAATTAAAAAAAGGAACTAATAGGGAAATGATGTTATTCAATAATTTGAGAAAAAAATACATAAAATTAATAAAAAAAATAAAAACTTCATAAGATTATTGAGAAAGTTATGTACCATATGATTAAAAAATATTAAAAATAAAAGGAAGATTAAAAAAATGACAACAGAAGAAAGAGAAATGATACTAAATTTAAGTTATCAAGAGTTGAAAGAAAAAAATTTAAAAATGAGCCACAAAAAGTGATAAAATTTTTTTATGAGATGAACAAAAAAAGATATTGACAATGATACAGAAATATATCATTGAAATATTAATATCTTTAATTATGATTATAATTGAAGATTACTATTTAGAAGATGATTCTTTTAATGAATTGTTAATTGAATTTGACATATGATAAAAAGCATCATAAACATGAAGATTTAGCTTTTTTTACTTGAAAAAAAAACACTCTCCCTAAACTAATAAACCGTGTGTATGATTTAGCAGTTATGGAACTTGATTATAAGAAAGAGGATGAATTTTTTTCAATATAGCTAGAAAAATGTACTTATGCCTTTGGGATATACTAATACTCCAAAAAGCAAAGGAGAAATTAGAATTATTAGCTCAAAAATGAAAAATGAACTTATTAGAGAATATGCAATAAAACAATTAAATAGACATGATTTTACAGATAAAGATGTGGAGGAACAAGATTAATGAAGTATGAAGAACAAGAAAGAAAAAAATTTATGCAAAAATATGATGATAAAACAATAAGAGTTTATCAAGCATATAACAATGTAATTGCTGATGAAGCAATAAAAATTAGGAACATTTGGAGAACATTTTAGCTTAACAAGAATGACTTGGATAAAAACCTTCATTCCTATGGATGATGTATAGATGTGGTTGGGCAGAAAAAGGAAAAATCAAGAGAGAGTTTTGGCTATTGATATTAAAAAGAGAGGCTTTTGATGAAATAGTTAAAAATTCTGTAATCTCATCATATAAAACCTAATTTAGGTATAACAGAAGATGAATGGAAAGAAGAAGTTAAAAACTCATTAGTTAGATGTCAATGGGATCCTGAAAGAGATATTTATGGAAAACCAATAGGAAGAAGGTCAATACAGCTTGGAATAAGAGGAGAAGCTGTTGAAAAAAATACGTAAATGAATGGATAGTAAAAATAACAGATATAACTGATGATGTTAAGAGAATAAAACAAAAGTATTGATAATGGAACTTTTAAAGAAAAGTTTATTACCAGAAGAAAAAAAGAGTACATAATTTAATAAAAAAATAGAAAAGTTCTTGTAAATACTAAAAAAATAATATAAAAATTTAAGTTACTTAAAAAGTAATATGAATAAAAACAAGGGAGAAGAATATGTTAGTTTATAGTTTTGAAATGTCAGAAAAAGAAAAAAAGTTTATTTAAGTGCAGGAGTAATCGATACTATATTTGATAGTTTAAAGTTTTTTAAAAAAACATCAGATAAGCTAAAAAAATAAAGAAAAAAACAAAGGTTTATTTTTATAAAGGGAGTACATATATTGAAAAAAAGAAAATATATCAAAATTAAAAAAAGATAGTTTCTTCTTGGAAAGGATTATTTAGTGAAGCTACTCAAAAATTTTTGTATTGATAGGCTTTTTTTAATAAAAAAATAGATGGTTATGAAAGACGGAATTGTAATAAAGAAGAAGTAATAGAAAGTTTAGAAAAAAATTGGTTATTTTTATGTGAAAAAAAGCAGAAAAAGAAAAATAAGATAATAAGATGTAGAAAAAGCTAACTGTTAAATTAGCTGATAATAGAGGGAAAGATAAATATGTTGAAACATGATTTTTGGAATAGTTGGAGAAAAAGAATTTTTGGAAGATAATCTAATTTTTATATATGATAGACAGTTTTTGAATGGATAAAAAAACTTTATCAGAATTAGAAAAATGTAGAAAAAAATATGGATTGAACTATCATGGAATAACTTATTTTAAGGGAGAAAGTATAACTAAACTAAAAAAATATTATTCTTCATTGGATAAACATATTTAGTTTAGGAGAAGATGTAATTGAATTAAGGGGAATGTATTATATAAATATTGGAAAAACATTCTTATAATAAATATAAGAAAAAAATACTTAATAGAAAGTTTGAAAAAAATTGGTTGTTTTATGTGAAAAAAAGCAGAAAAAAAGAAAATAAAAATAATTGAGCATTGGGGAATATGAAAAAAATTATTAAAAAAAGGAGCCAATATGAAATGTATTAGAAATATTTGTCTCTACCTAAAAAAAATATATTTCAGACAAACAATTTGAAAGAATTTTTTTATCAAGATATAGATGATTTTAAGAGTATCTTAGAAGAAAATATATATTGGAAAATTTTTATCTTCAAATTTTTAATAAAAAAAGAAGATATAATTAGTATGAATACGTACTTATATGATTATGTAGAAAAAAATTATAAATCAGTATACAATGAAATAAGCGATGCATATATAGAAAAAAATTGATTGAAACTAATGAGAAAAAAATGAGGTTATAGATATTTTGAAAAAGAAATATAAACAAAAAAAGAAGAAGTTTTTCATAAATTGTTGTATGATTGACACCAAGTTAGAATTAATTTATTCAATAAAAAAAGCTTTAAATTATCCAAAAACATTGTGCTAATAATTGGGATGCAATTGAAGATTTTATCTATGATGTTGTTCTCCCCAAAAAAATTGTTTTACAAAATTGGGATAGTATAAAAGAAAAAAATTACCTCAAGATACAATAATTTTTAAAAAAAGAATTTTTAAATAAGATAAATTCAAAAATACAGCACAGTTTTATATGAGTAAAAAAATGTAAGATGATATAAAAAAAGATAAAATAGAGGGATTAAAAATGGATGTATCAATAACAATTTATAAAGAAAAAAGGAAAAAAAGATTTTTAGAATGTAATATTGTCTTAAAAAAAGTAGCAATATTAGTGTTATACTTACAGTTTCATATTAGACAGGAAACAATTCTCTAGTATTATATGATAAAACAAAAATTTTTTTACCTGTACCAGTAGTAACTAAAAAAATAAAAAAATTTTAAGGAGAGTATTACAAAAATGAGAACTTACGAAGAAGATAAAAGAGATTTAATTTATTTAATTAATAAATATTGTATAGATGATTTAAAAAGAAGAGCTTTTTAGATATAGTTAAGAATAAATTTGCACCAAAAATATGTATTTAGTAAGTTTTCTTCTAATTCAAAAAAATGACAAAAAGAGGATGCTGATTTGTATTCAATAATTATACATGAATATATATAATTTAGAGTAGTGGATACCAGAAAAAAATTGAAAATTTTATAAAAAAATATTAGATACCCAATTTTAACAAAGTATTTATATATTATTAGTGTTAATGACCCTGAGTATTATAGAGATAATTTTTTTATTTATATAAGGTATAATAAGATGGTGAGTTAAGCCTAATGCTGAAATTAGGATAACAGAATATGGAGCTGATAAATTAATATTTGGATACAATGTATTTATATTGAATTTTTCAGAAGGTATACTTAAATATAAAGATACCAGTGGGTTATCAGGGAGGACTAAATCAAGAACAATATTTTTATTCCAAATTCAAAAAAATTTTTGGTAAAAGTAATAAAAAGTTACCCTATTAAATAGCAAATGAAAGGAGCTATATAATTATGATATGGGAAAAGATATGGGAAGAATTAAAAAAAGCAGAAAAAAATTTTGTAGAAGAAGATTTTTATAGAACTTAGAGACTCAGTAGAAGAGCTAATAAGTGTAATTGAAAAAAATATAAAGATATGGGATATAACTCAAGCTTATATATAGATGATTTAAAAAGATTTTTTTAGCTGATGTTAATTTAACATTAGAAGAAAAAAATAACAGATAAGGAATTAAAAAAATTTAAATTCTTTAGGAGAAAGTTACTTTAATTCGCGTATTGATAATAGTATATATTCATATTATGTTTATGATAAAAAAATAATTTAGAAAAAAACACATAAAGCTAATGATGAAATAGAAATTGCAAAAAAAGATTTGAAAAAAATTCTTTATAAGATTACAGAAAAAAAGTTAAGTATCATATGATTTAGTGTAAAATAACTAATTTTTAGAAAAGAAAAAAAGAATTAGTTATTCCTAGTGAAATAAAAAAATGGAAAGTGATAAAATGAAATATTTGGAATTAAAGAATACTGTTGAAAAAAATTATTAGATTTTTATGGAAAAAAATACAATTTAGATGATTATAATGAAAGATTAGTGAAGAAATTTCTAAAAAGAGTTGATATATGTTATAGATATAGATGAAATAGATAATGTTAAAAAAATATCAAGAAGTTAAGGAAATAATAGTTGGATTATATCCACCAAGAGGAGGCTTGACAGAAATGTATGTAGCTGATGAAGATAGAGAGAAAATGAATAAAAATAAATGATGAGTTAGAAGAATTAAAGAAAAAAATCACATTATTAGATTAATCAATAGTAATCAATAGAATTATTTTTAAAAAGTTATATAAGTTTAAGAATATAATTGAACTGCACCTATAATATTGGGGTATTTGTCAAATAGTGTTGATAAAAAAAGTTTAAACTATGACCTGATAGAATTAAGAGAATTTTTTTGAGAATAGAAAACTTAAGAATTCTCTTTTTTTCTTTTGTAAATGTTAGTATAAAAAAATTAATGAAAATAATGGCGAAATTATTCTCGCTATTATTGATGTTTCATAGCCAAATATGATATAATGGCTACGAAAAAAAGGAGGTGCTGTTTTTGAGGAAATTTAATTATTTAAAACTTATGGGACTATCTTTACCTGTTAGTATATATCATACTATTGCAAAGATTCACGAATATAAAGGGAAGCAGGAACTCTATGTAGAAAAATTATTCAGACATTTTTAGAGAAGATGATAGATGTTGCTAAAATACAAAGTACCAAGTCTTCCAATGCTATTGAAGGAATTTTTTTACCAGTGATACAAGACTTAAGGAACTGATGAACAAAAAAAAGCAGAACCTAAAAAAACAGAAATGAAGAAGAAATTGCAGGATATAGACATGTGCTTGATATTATCCATGAAAATTATACATATATAGAATTTAATAAAAAAATGACATTTTAACACTTCATAATCAGTTATATTCTTATTCCTATATAAATAACAAGGGAAATTTAAGACTATGGATAACACCATTGTAGAAGTAGATGCTTTAGGAAATAAAAAAGTACGATTTCAGCCGGTAAGTAGTTTTGAAACGGAACATTACTTTGATGAAATGGTGGAAGCTTACAAGAAAGCAGTGAAAGAAAATATTCCACCATTAATTCTAATACCTGCACTTATACATGATTTCTTATGCATTCATCCCTTTGATGATGGTAATGGAAGAATGAGTAGGATACTAACACTTCTTTTACTTTATAAGTTCGATTATTTTGTTGGAAGGTATATCAGTATAGAAACGCTAATTGAAGAAAGCAAAGAATCTTATTATAAAGAATTACAAAACTCCAGTGAAAAATGGCATACTGGAGAAAATGATGAGCTTCCATTCATAAAGTATATGCTAGGGGTTTTCTTAAAAGCATATAAAGAATGCGATGACAGATTTTACCTAATTGGAAAAAGAAAAAAATTAACTTCAGCAGAAAGGGTATTTTCTGTTATTCAAAAAAATCATTAGAGCCACTTTCCAAAAAAGATATTATGATTCTTTGCCCGAATATATCACAAAGGACAATAGAAAGAGCTTTAAAAGAATTACAGGATAATGAAAAAGATAAAACAGGTAGGTAGTGGTCGTTCAACAAAAATATATAAAGATTTAAATTCTATTTTAATAAATAAAAAAATTATTCATAGAAATTTTACGATTTCTATTGTAAAAAATATAGAAAAGTGAAATGTATAAATATAAAATCAGTTTCTTACTAACTAAATTTTTTTATTGGCTACTTGCCTGCCATTAGTGTTTCAAGAGCTCCACAAAGGCTCTTTCAACAATAATGGACGTCGCAGTAGCCTAAAATACAAAAATGTAAACCAACTGCTTTTTATATTGTGAAATGAGGAGAAAAAAATGAATAAGCATAGTTTTAATGTTTTTAGAATTTGATAAATTAAAAAGAATTAATTTTTAGAAAAATATCGTAATTGATGATAACAGAGAAGTTATAGAAAAATTTAGAGCCATATAAAGATTTATCAGCACTTAATAATGAATTAAAAAAACTGTTAAAGATTTTTATGGATTTAATTTCTTTTGATGGTGGTTTTGAAGCTGTTGGGCTTAGAAACATCAATAGTCTTATGGATAAAAATAAAACTTATAGGTACTTATCTTGAAGTTGAAGAACTTTGGGATATCAATGTGAATTTAAGAACTGTAAGAGTGTTTTAAGGCTAGATTAGATGAATTAGGAAAATATAAACAACTTAGAGATACAATAGGAAATATTCCTAATTTAAGAATGATAGAAGATATGATAAATAAAACTATCAATCCTGAAAAAAAGAAATAAAAAGATGATGCCTCTCTTGATTTAAGAGATATCAGACTACATAAAAAAACTTTAAATATGAATATTAAAAGAAAGTTTGAAGAACTTTTTGATGAACCATCTTTAGCAAATGCTTTCCAAGAAAGAATAATAACAGAAAGAGATGGAAGAATGGTAACTCCTGTAAAATTTGATTTTTAAAGGACTTATCAAAGGTATAGAACACGATAGAAGCTCAAGTGGACAAACAGTTTTTTTATTGAGCCACTTTCAATAGTTTCTCTAAACAATAAAATGAGAGAATTAGAAACAAAAAGAAAAAAAGAAGAAATTAGAAAAAAATCCTATTGAGAATAGCTGAACAATTTAAGAAATAATAGAGATGATATATTAGCTATTGGAGATAAAGCCTTATATTTAGATATATTAAATGCCAAAATCTATCTATGCAGTAGATAATAAATGCGAAATTCCAACAGTTAGCAATAGAGAAGTTTTATCTCTAGAAAGAGCAAGACATCCCATTTTATAGATAAGGATAAGGTTGTTCCTTTAACTTTTGAAATAGGAAAAGATTACGATATCTTGCTTATAATATGACTCAAAATACAGGGGGAAAAAAACTGTTGCTTTAAAAGACAGCAGGACTTTTTAACTTTAATGGCACTTTCAGGTATACCAATTCCCTGCCTCAGAAAATTCTAAAGATTGGATTTTTTTGAAGGAGTTTTTTGCAGATATAGGAGATGAACAAAGTATAGAGCAATCTCTATCTTCATTCTCAGCACATCTAAAGAATGTAAAAGGAAATTTTTAGCAGGAGTTACTAAAAAAATTCATTGGTATTACTTGACGAATTAGGTTCAGGAACTGACCCAATAGAAGGTGCAGCTTTTTGCAATGGCAGTTATAGATTACTTAAATGAGAAAGAAAGGCTAAATCTTTCATAACTACTCACTATAGCCAAGTAAAAAGCCTATGGTTACAATGAAGAAGGAATAGAAACTGCCTCAATGGAATTTAATACAGATACACTTTCTCCAACATACAGACTATTGGTTTGGAATACCTGGGGAAAAGTAATGCCTTAACTATTGCACAAAGAATGGGCTTACCTGAAAGTATAATTTCTAAGGCAAGAGCATATATAAGTGAAGATAATAAAAAAAGTTGAAAAAAATGATAGAAAATATCAAGACTAAATCTCAAGAATTAGATGAAATGAGAGAAAGATTTGCAAGATTACAAGATGAAGCAAGACTCGATAGAGAAAGAGCTAAACAAGAAACTTTAATAATAGAAAAAAACAAAAAGAATGAAATCATTAAGGCTGCTTATGAAGAAGCTGAGAAAATGATGAATGAAATGAGAGCAAAAGGCCTCTGCACTTGTTGAAAAAAATACAACATGAAGAAAAAGAATAAAGAGGATGCAAAAACAAATTCAAAAAGAACTTTAAATATGCTATCTACTGCACTTAGAGAGGAAAAAAATAAGACAGTGGAAGTTGTTAAAAAGATTAAAAACTAAGGTTAATTTTTAAAGTTGGAGATAGAGTTTTTTTGTTAAAAAGTATCAATCAGTTTGCCAATATTTTTAAAGATTAACACATCTAAAGAAAGTGCAAGTGTACAAGCAGGAATTTTTAAAATTAGAAGTTCCTTTTTGAAGAAATAAAAAAATAGTAGAAGAGAAAAAAAGAAAAAGTATATAATGTAAAGTACTCATAAGAAAAACTCCTGTAAGAAGTGAAATAGACTTAAGAGGAAAGATGGTAGATGAAGGTATCTATGAGTTAGAAACTTATTTAGATAGAGCTACTTTAAATGGATATACAGAAGTTTATGTAATCCATGGAAAAAGGAACAGGAGCTTTAAGAGAAGGAATATTGAAATATTTAAAAAAACTTCTAAATATGTAAAAAGAATACAGAATAGGTGGACATGGCGAGGGAGGACTTGGATGTACAGTGGTGACTCTAAAATAGAAAAAGAAAGTTACTTTTTATTCTTGCAGCAGCAGGACAGGGTAAAAAGAATGAATATGAGCCTAGCCAAACAGTTTTTTTAGAATATAAAGGTGAACCACTTTTTACTCCTCTTTAAAAAAATTGCTTTTTGAAAAATCAGTACATAGATGATATTATTATTGTAACGAATAAAGAAAATGTAAAAAAATATAAGAGAATTTTTGTGAAAACAAAAAGCTATTATCTAAAGTCAAATATATTGTTGAAGGTGGAAGTGAAAGACAATATTCTATTTATAATGCAATAAAAAAAGATAGAAAATACAGATATTGTCATAATTCAAGATGCAGCAAGACCATTTTTTAAAAAGATAAGTATATAGAAGAAAGTTTAAAAAAATTTTTAGATAATACTTGTGATGGAGTGATTATTGCTGTAAAATGTAAGGATACGATTAAAGTTATTGATGAAAAATGGTATAATAGTAGAAACCCCAAATAGAAATAACTTAATAGTAGTACATACACCACAAACTTTTTAAATTTGAAATTTTAAAAAAAGGCACATCAAATAGCTGAAGAAAAAAATATCTTGGCTACTGATGATGCAAGTTTAGTAGAAAATATTTCTGGTAGGATAAAATTTATCCATGGAGATTATGATAATATTAAAATTACAGTACAAGAGGATTTAAAATATTTAAAAGTAAGGGAGACGAATGAAATGATAAAGATTTACAATACACTGACAGGGCATTTAGATGAATTTAAACCAATAAAAGAAAAACGAAGTGTCTATGTATGTCTGTGCATCAACAGTGTATAATTACATTCATATAGGAAATGCAAGACCAGCTATTTTCTTTGATACAGTGAGAAGATATCTAGAATATAGAGGATATAAGGTAACTTATGTTCAAAAACTTTACAGATGTTGATGATAAGATGATAAATAAGGCAAACGCTGAAAATGTGTCAATAAAAAGAAATAGCAGAAAGATATATAAAAAGCATACTTTGAAGATACAGCTCAAATAAATTTAAAAGAAGATGGAATGATAAGACCTAAGGCAACTGATAACATAGATGGAATGATAAATATTATTAAATCTTTAGTTGATAAAGGTTATGCTTATGAATCAAATGGAGATGTATATTTTGAAGTAAAAAAATATAAAGAAGGTTATGGAGAACTTTCAAAACAAAATATAGAAGACTTAGAAAGTGGAGCTAGAATAGATGTAAATGAAATAAAAAAAGATGCACTAGACTTTGCTCTATGGAAATCATCTAAACCTAATGAACCAAGTTGGGATTCACCTTGGGGAAAAGGTAGACCTGGTTGGCATATAGAATGTTCAGCTATGTCAAGAAGATATCTAGGGGATAGTTTTGATATACATGGTGGAGGATTAGATTTAATATTCCCACATCATGAAAATGAAATGGCACAATCAAAGTGTGCTTGTGGAGGAACATTTGCAAGATATTGGATGCACAATGGTTACATAAATATAAATGGTGAAAAAATGTCTAAATCATCAGGTTCTTTTGTACTTTTGAGAGATATTTTAAAACATTTTGAAGGAAGAGTTATAAGACTTTTTTTGTTCTAGGTTCTCATTATAGAAAACCTATGGAATTTTTTCTGATACAGAATTAAATCAAACAAAAATCTTCTCTTGAAAGAATAGAAAATAGTTTAAAGAGAATAAAAAGAACTAAATAGAGAGAATTTAGATGGTACAAATGATTGTCAAGAACTTTTTAGCAACTAAAAAAAGAAATGGAAGCTAAATTTATAGAAGCTATGGACGAAGATTTTAACACTGCTCAAGCTTTTAGGACATGTTTTTTTGAATTAGTAAAATCAGTTAACAAAGCTTTTAGATGAAGAAAATTTCTCAAAAAAACTGCTATAGAAGTTTTTAGATGAAGTTTATTCATATCTTGTTATGATAATAGAGGAAGTTTTAGGAGTTAAATTAAAATTAGAAGCTGAAGTAAATAATATTTCTGCTGATTTGATAGAACTTATACTTGAACTTAGAAAAGATGCTAGAGAACAAAAAGAATTGGGCTCTATCTGATAAAAATAAGAGACAGACTTTTTAGAATTAGGAATAAAGATAAAAAGATGGAAAGGATAAGACTACATGGACAATGTAGGTAAATTATCAACAAAGGACATAAGAGATTACACAGGTTTGGAGTTGGCATTTATAGGAGATGCTATTTGGGAATTGGAAATAAGAAAACATTATTTACAGTTTGGCTACAATATCCCAACTTTAAATAAGTATGTCAAAAAAATAAAGTTAATGCAAGATATCAAAGCCTAATCTATAAGCAAATTATAGAAGAACTAGATGAAGAATTTAAGGTCATAGGAAAAAGAGCTAAAAAAATAGCAATATAAAAAAACTTTTTCCAAAGACTTGTACAGTGATGGAATATAAAGAAGCTACGGCTCTTGAAGCTGTTGTTGGAGCAATGTATTTACTTAATAAAGAAGAAGAAATAAAAATTATAAATATAGTTATAAAGGGAGAATAGTATGGGATTTTTTTAATTTTTAGAGCAAACAGAAGTATAGGAATCGACTTAGGAACAGCTAACACGTTGGTATACAGTAAAAAAACATAAAAAAATAGTTTTTAAATGAACCATCTGTTGTGGCAGTTGAAAAAGAAACAAAAAAAGTATTAGCTGTTGGAAATGAAGCAAGAGAAATGCTTGGAAAGACTCCTGATACAATAGTTGCAGTTAAACCTTTAAGTGAAGGGGTAATTGCAGACTACGATATAACAGAAGCTATGATTAAATACTTTATTAAAAAGATATTTGGTTCATATAGCTTTTTTATGCCAGAAATTATGATATGTGTACCTATTGATGTTACTGGTGTAGAAAAGAGAGCCGTTTTAGAAGCAGCAATATCAGCTGGAGCAAAGAAGGCATACTTAATAGAAGAAGCAAGAGCAGCAGCTCTAGGTTCAGGAATGGATATAGCAGCTCCTGAAGGAAATATGATAATAGATATCGGTGGAGGATCTACTGACGTAGCTATAATCTCTTTAGGTGGAACAGTTGTAAGTAAGACTATAAGAATTGCAGGAAACAACTTTGATAATGATATAGTAAAAATATGTAAAGAAAACATATAATCTTTTAATTGGAGACAGAACAGCAGAAGAAATAAAAAAAATAAAAAAATAGGTACAGCTTTTACCTTTTAGAAGAAGAAGAAACAATAGAAGTAAAAGGTAGAGACTTATTAATGGGATTACCTAAAGTTATAACTATAACTTCTGAAGAAGTAAGAGAGGCTATAAAAAGACTCTTTAGATCAAATATTACAATGTATAAGAACTGTTCTTGAAAAAAACTCCACCTGAATTAGCAGCTGATATAGTTGATAAAGGTATGATGATGACAGGAGGAGGTTCATTAATAAGAAACTTCCCTGAAAATGATAACAAAAATATACTAACTTAAAAAGTAAATTTAGCAGAAAATCCATTGGAAAGTGTTGTTATAGGAGCAGGACTTGCTTTTAGATCAAATCGATGTTCTTAGAAAAAAAATAGAAAAAGGCTGAAAGATAAAAAAATGTTAGATGAATTTCTAAAGAATGAATTATCATTTAATAGAGAAGCAGGAACTTATTTATTTTACGGAGACGATTTAGAAAAAAATTATAGAATAGCCTTAGAATTTTTCAGCAGCATTATTCTCAAGAAATATAGAAAATGAAGATGAGAAATCTAAGATAAAAAGATAAGACTTTAAAGGAATCTATACAGTGATTTAATGGTAGTAGATAACTTAAATATAGATACAGTAAGAGATATTATAAAAAGACCTATACTAGCTCTCATGAAGGAAGAGCTAAGGTTTTTTTATATTAAAAAAATATTCAAGATATAAGAAAAGAAAGTGCAAATGCAATGCTTAAAAATTATTGAAGAGCCTACTAGGGATAACTTCTTTATTTTAATATCTAAAAGATTAAATATATTGTCAACAATAAAATCAAGATCAATTATTTATAGAGTCAGAAAATCAACTCCTGAGGAATTAGGGGTTGATAAGTATGTCTATAACTTTTTTTCTTGGGTATTTCAAACGATATAGCAGAGTATAAGGAACAAGAAATAGATTTGATGCTAGAGAAGTCATACAAATCTATTGCTGGAGTTTTTAAAAAGAGTATGAAAAAAAGAGAAAAAAATATTGTAGTAAAAAAATAGATCTATATAAGTGCTTGAGAAATTTTTGTACAAGAATCTACAAGTTTAAAAAAAATATGAAAAAAATTAAGTTTGCTGAAGATATTTATTCAAATGCAAGTAAGGAAAGTATAAACTTAATTGTTGACTATATTATTAATTTAGTTAAGAAAAATAAGAATTTAAAAAGAAAAGTTGGAATATAAAAAAAGATGTTAAGGTATCCAGTGAATATGAAATTATTATTGATCAATTTGCTATTAAGTGTTTAAAGGAAATTGAGATGAGTTTTTTTATCTATATATGTTGAGATGTGAAGATGGAAGTATATATACAGGCACTGCCAAGGATTATTTAAAGAGATATGAGGAGCATTTAAATGGAAAAAGGTGCTAAATATACAAGGTCACATAGGGTAAAAAAATTGAAAGAGTATTTCTCTGTGAAAACAGATCTATAGCTTGTATTTTTAGAAAGTGAAATAAAAAAATTAACAAAAAAATAAAAAAAGAAGCAATAATAATTGAACCCGATACCTATGTAAAAGAACTTGAAAAATGCTAGAAAAAAATAAAAAAATTTTTAAAAAAATTTAAAAATTAAAAAAATGTTTGACAGAATGTTATAAGTATGATATTATAATTAATGTTCCGAGAGGGACAAACAAAAAAATATAAATGCCTGGATGGCGGAATAGGTAGACGCACGGGACTTAAAATCCCGTGGTACTTTAGTACCGTGCCGGTTCGATTCCGGCTCTAGGCACCATTTATATTCTTATCGCGGGGTAGAGCAGTCTGGCAGCTCGTCGGGACTCATAACCCGAAGGTCGTAAGTTCAAATCTTACCCCCGCCACCAAAAATTAAATAGTAAAAAAAGGATTATGCGGGAATAGCTCAGTTGGTAGAGCGTCAGCCTTCCAAGCTGAATGTCGCGAGTTCGAACCTCGTTTCCCGCTCCAATTATTTATGCGTCATTAGCTCAGTTGGTAGAGACACGACTTTTTAATCGTGTTGTCACAAGTTCAAATCTTGTATGACGCACCATTCATATGTATCTGTAGCTCAGCTGGATAGAGCAACGCCCTTCTAAGGCGTGGGTCGGGGGTTCTGAATCCCTCCAGATACGCCATATACGTGGATCCATAGCTCAGTTTGGTCAGAGCACTCGGCTCATAACCGAGTGGTCGCTGGTTCGAGTCCAGCTGGATCCACCATTTTTTTAACAAAACCGCCCCTGTTCGTTCAGTGGTTAGGGACATCAGATTTTTCACTCTGGAAACAGGAGTTCAATTCTCCTACGGGGTACCATAACACGGAAGGCTATCCCTAATTGGTAAGGAACCGGTCTTGAAAACCGGCGTCGTAAGACTTTAGAGTTCGAGTCTCTAGCCTTCCGCCATTTATTAATTAGTAAGTAGTGTGCCCAGATAGCTCAGTCGGTAGAGCAGGGGACTGAAAAATCCCCGTGTCGGTGGTTCGATTCCGCCTCTGGGCACCATTTTTTTAAAGATGGTCGCATAGCTCAGTTGGGAGAGCACCTGCCTTACAAGCAGGGGGTCATAGGTTCAAGTCCCTATTGTGACCACCATTTTTTTATTTATGGGGGTGTAGCTCAGTTGGTTAGAGCGCCTGCCTGTCACGCAGGAGGTCGCGAGTTCGAGCCTCGTCACTCCCGCCATAATAAAAATAATAAACAAAAATAGAATTAGGAGAATTTTTTTAAGAATATAAAACTTAAAAGTTCTCTTTTTTTGCTGTTACAAAATAATAAAAAAAGTAAAAAAATAGTTTGTTACTGAGTAAATTTCTTATCTAAAATTTCCATTCATAACTCACTTATTTTTTTACTTTAAGATTGAAATTTTAATTTTACAACAGTTCCATTTAAAAAGATGCTAAAATACAAAAAAAATGTTTTTTTAGCATCTTTTTTTCTTTTTATAATCTCATTCTGTTTTTTTATAGTTTATTTTTTTAGAATTAGAATATAACTCTTAATCCTAGTCCACCTCTAACATTATTTCCTTTTGTATCGTATCCTATGTTTCCAGTTATTCCAAATCTTTGGTTATCAATTCCGATATTTAAGTCAGCTTTTGCATTTCCCTTTCTATCTTCTTTTTCACCACGGATATTAAACCAATCAGCAGTTGTTCCTGCAACTCTTGCTTTATTCTTTCCATTTGCAACTCTTCCTAACTCATTTTCATAGGCTACCACTACAGCAGTTTTTAATGCCTTATTTCCAAAGTAAAGTTTATATGCTAGTTCTGTTCCTACTTCTGGTTTTATAGATAAGTAGTCATTTTCTTTAACTTCTAACTTCATTTCACCAGATTTTTCTTTTATCTTAGACACTCTTCCATATTCAACTTTCAATGCTCCATAAGGTCTTACTGAGATTCCTTCTGTTAATCTAACTTCTTTTCCTATTTCATTTTTTTAATTCCTATTCCATAAGTATAGTATTTAGATTTTTGCTTGGAATATTTCATCCACAACTAAGAATTTTTCTATTTAACTTGTTATATCCTACAAAAATATCTCCTGATATTGTCCAATTTAAGCTATTATTGTGATCAAATGGAACCGATTTAAACATTCCAATCTTAGCTTGTAATTGTTCTTCTTTTGATTTTCCAATATCTTCAAATTTAAAAGTATTATGAACTATACCAGTATACCAACCTACAGATTCTCCAAGTCTTACAGTTTCATCTTCATGAATATAAGCCACTCCATAAGCATTATTTTTATAGTCTATTATACCAGCAGTATCAGTCTTATACTCTCCACTCATTCCAAAAAGTTTTTTTATCTTATTAGAATCTTTTTGAAGGGTTAGACCAAGAATTTTTTTAAGTAAGAGAATTCTTTATCTAATATTCTTCCTGTTGCTTGTATTCTTTGTTGAACATTAGCATATTGGTGTCCCATCATTTCATCATAAGCTTGAGTTAATACTGTTTCTTCATTTTTACCTATACCATCTAATTTAGTAAATAATCTCTTTTCAGCTGAACCAAGTGGATTAACATTATATCTTTGTTCCAATCCATCAGTAAAGTTATATGCATTATCTTCAGAGTTCACAGTATTCTTATAATCTATCTTAGTCATTCCTACACCTACTATTTGTCCATAGTTATCTAAAACAGGTGTAGCTATCCAAGTTAATGAAGCTGCTAAAGTTGTTATTTTATAGTTTCTACTTTGAATTTGATCTAAGAAAGGTTTAATTACATCTCCACTTACTAACCATTCTTTCTTATTAGTTCTTTCTGAATATTCAGTACCTATACTGAACCTCCCACGACTGACACCCTACGAGTGCTAGAGTCGCAGGATTCTTGGGTAATAGTTGCTTTTGTTAGCCAACTAAATTTACCAAGCTATCCCCATAGTTCCTACGGTTCATATATTGTATATTTAAGCACTTATACCTAATATCTTCAGTCCTTCTTTTAATATGTTTTTGGCTGCATTTATATCTCTATTATGTACAGCTCCACATACTGGACAAGTCCATTCTCTCACACTTAAATCTTTTTACTTCTTCATTTCTATATCCACAACAATTACATATTTGACTACTTGCAAAAATTTATCTACTCTTACTATTATTCTTCCATACCATTTCGCTTTTATAACTTAGTATTCTATTAAATTCACTCCATGATATATCTACAATATTTCTTGCTAATTTATGATTTTTTTACCATATTTTTTTACTTGTAAGTCTTCCATACAAATAATATCATATTCTTTTTATTAGCATTGTTGATAATTTTTTTGCAAAAAAATCTTCTCTTTGATTTGATATCTTTTCAAATAATCTTGCTACTTTTTATTCTAGCTTTATTTCTATTTGAACTACCCTTTGGTTTTTCGTGATAGTTTTTCTTTGTAATATAGCTAGTTTATTCAAAGATTTTTGTAAATATTTTTGGATTTTCTATTGAGATTTCATCACTGGTAATCGCAAAAGTCCTTTATACCTAAATCTATTCCAACATTCTTATTTGTACTTTCTAATTTTTTTCTACTTCTACATCTGTACAACACAGAGATATATAATATTTTCCACTAGGTACTTGTGTTATTGTTGCACTTATTATTCTTCCTTGTGGTTTCATTTTATCTCTTATTTTTTTAGTTTTCCTAACTTAGGTACTTTTTATCCATTTATCTAAAAAAACTCTATATTATTATTTGTATAATTGGTTCTGTATGATTTTTCTATTATCTTTCTTAGATTTAAACTTAGGATAGCCACTTCCACTAAAGAAGTTCTTATAGGCTTTATCTAAATCTTTTTAAAGAATTTTTGTAAAGAAAAATTTATCTACATCTTTTTAACCATTCTTTCTCTTGTTTTAAAACTGTCAGTGCTTTGCTACATTGATTATATGACATAGATTTTTTTCTCTTTGCTATATAGCTCTTGTTTTTAAATCTAAAAAAATGATTATAGACATATCTTACACAACCAAAAGTACAATTTAATATTGTTATTTGAGTTTTTAGTTGGATAAAATCTAAACTTATATGCTTTTTTTCCATGCGATTTCACCTCCATTTACCTATATATAGTATACCACTTTTTTTATACTATAAGTAAATGAAAAAGTAAAAATTTTTTTCTAAATATATGAACCCTAAAACTGACTCAGTCGTTTTTAGAGGTTGTCGTTCACATAAGTACGCTACCACTTATGCAGTTCTCTTTGGCATATACACTCCTTAATAAATTAAGGAGATTAGCCTTGAACTCTTAATATTTCTATTAAGCACAGACTATATCTTATCCCACAGCTCTATCTGTTTGGGTCTACCCACTTCCACTAGCTTTTAGTGTACTTCCCTCAGGAGGAATAGTCGTTGAACCTTACCTTTCGGTCTTGGCTGCTGATTGCCCATTATCTTAACACTTAGGATTTAACCTTATGCCATCTAGTATATTTTTTTCTGCTTTCGCCACTTTCACACTTGTACCATATTTTTATTTAGGTACTATGTTGTAGTTATACTAGCTTTAGGGGTTTCCAGCAATTCGAGTAGTATTGGATAGCTTTTTAAAGTTGCTACCTCTACATACATATTTCTATACATGCTGACTATACTTAATGGTCTAACTCATGACTGACACCCTACGAGTGCTAGAGTCACAAGTGTGCGACCATATTTTTAATCAATTGGCTATCTACAGGTGGGGTTACTCCATCAAAAGTAACAGGTTTAGTTTTTCCTAATGTATCCACATAGAATCCTACATCAGACATTGCTAGATTTGGTTGATTACCAATTAACTTATTTATTTTTTTCTACTTCACTATCTGGTACTGGTACTCCATTTCTTAAGAATGAAGCTTTACCATTCTTCACAATGATAGAAACTCCTTGATAATCTTTATCAGTTCCAGAAGCTTCTCCTAATTCATGTCCTTTAGGATCTGTACTAATCAATTTAGCATTAATTTGTCTTTCTAACTCAGCAATATCTGCTGGAGTAAGGTCTTTCCAACTAATTGCTTTACCTTTATCTCCTCTTACTCTGATTTCTCCATAGTTTTTTTAATTACTAGCTTTTCTTATTAATTTTCCATCAGCATCTCTTTTTTTCCTCTGATAATAACTCCCTGTACTATTGTCAGCATCAATTAAGATACTTCCGTTGCTTCATTTATAAGAGTTGAACCATTCATTACTGCAACACCAACAAGTCCTGCTACATTATCATTTACTTTTCCATTTCTTCCTGCATAAGAATCTGTTGTTTTAATAGTTCCATAGTTTCTAAAGGTAGCTCCATCATCGACATAAACTCCTGTTAAACTTCCAATTTTATTAGTTGCTGTAGCTTTGCTTCCATCTAATAAGATATTTCCTTTATTTTCTACAGTAGTTCCAACACCTGCTCCATACATTCCTATAGATTTATTATCAGATATTTTAATATTACCTTCATTTATAATGTGTCCACCATTGTCAGCAGCCATTCCTATGCCATAAACAATCTTAGTAGGATCAGAGTAGATTTTTTTCCAGTTGCTGGATCTATATCATCAGTATGTCCTACAAAAATATTACCTTTATTAGTTGCTTTTCCATTTGGTGTATAGATTCCTATATTTCCTTTTCCTGTTGAGAAATCAATTGTTCCATTATTAGTTAATTCTCCACCATTTTTTTAACATAGAATCCTATCAAATGATCTGAATTATTTGAATTAATATTTCTATTATTGGTAATGTCAGCTTTTTCCATTAGAATATAGGAATACACTATCATTTCCTAAACTTACAGATCCAGAATTTATATTTGTGTATACATTTGTCTTATTTGGATCTGTATTATTTAGAATAAATCCATAAGATTTTTCTCCAACAGTAATCTTAGAAGCTTGATCAACAACTTCTGCTCCATTTACTCCATACACTCCAACAGGCTCAGTATCTTTTGCTGTTGCAACATGTTTATCAACTTCTAACTCACCTTTTACAGTAAGTTTTCCATTCTCTTTATAGATTCCTATAGCTTGATCTTTAACGTGGATTTTTCCACCATCCATTTCAACATTTGAAGAAGTCTTAGAATAAATACCTATTGATTTTTCTCCAACTTCTATTGTTCCAGTTGTATGTTTTATATTAGAAGTTCCATCAGCTGCATAGATACCTATTGTTGGTTCTTGCGAATTTACTGAGTCAGCTATATTTATATTAGCAGTATTTTTCAAAAAGATTGTCCACCTTTCAAAAAAATACTCCTAATGTCTTCTTTCCAGCTATTGTTAATTCACCATTATTAGTAACATTCTTAGTAGCATCTGCATTAGAATAAATTCCAATAGAATTATCTCCACTCAAATTAATTTTACTATTATTAATTAAATTAGAATTTGTTGCAAGAAGAGCTTTAGCTCCTTCTTTTGTACTTATAATATCATCTACATTAGATTCAAATTCAGCATCTTTTTAAGAAAATACCATTAGAATTTTTTTACCTATTTCTATCTTCTTAACTCCATTTAATTCTGATTTTTCCTTCAACATATACTCCTGCAAATGAATCGCTTGTTGTAGCTTTATCAGGAACAGTTATATCTATATCAGTTCCAGCTCCATTCATATTTGCTATACTGTTTATCAAGAATAACATAGTATTTTTGATGGGCAGTTAAATTTCCATAATGAGAAGTAAAATTAGATTTTTTTCTAAATATGCTAATATTCCCTTTATTACTATAGTTAACTGTACCTTTTTGCTTCTATTTCACTATTTTTTTCCATAGAAAGCTATACCTTTTTCTCCTACTGTAATAGTTGGAGTAGCTGAAGCTGTTCCATTAGTTAATTTAGTATTTTTCAGCATATACTGCTACTGCTGGTGCATTTGTTAAAGTCTTACCTACAGTAATATTTCCTGTATTTATTACTTCATTTTTAATTGCAGTAGGTATAGTTGTCTTATCTTGTCCCTTACTATATAAACCAACTGAACCATCTCCTAAGTTAATGTCAGTAGCTGTTGTCATAGTTAATTTTTTTATAATTTTTCTAAAACATTATAAACTGTTGTTTCTGCAACAGTTTCTTTATCTACTGCTCCATTTATAGCATAGATACCAACATTCTTTGTAGCTCCACTTGTAGAAGTTATTTGTGAACCTGTGGCATTTGTAACAGTTTCTGCATTTATTAAAGTACATTCCTGTCGAGCTATCTCCTAAACTGATATTAGAAGTTGCTGTTGTTTCAACTGTTAATTTATTAGGATCTGAACTTGTAGGAGCTCCATCATATTTTTCTAGTATTTTTTTATCATAGAAACCATAGATGGCAGTGGAATTCTTTTCCAACTTTGATATCTTTATTATTTTTTTACTCTAGCAGAATTTACATAGATTGCTGTTGATTTTTTTCTGCAGCTGAAAAAAATTAATAATTCCATCATTTACAATTTCATAATTTCCTTTTACCCAAGTCATAGCTGGATTTTTAATTCCTTCTGCCATAAGCCCTATATTAGCTGCTGCTTTATATGGAAGATCATCAACAGAAACAACTGTAGTTGAACTAGAAATAGATGTTTCTCCATTGATAACATGGCTTAAAACCATCTTAGGTTTTAATTCTTTTAATGTTGCATTGATATTAGCTTTTCCTTCTTCTGAACGTACTTCTTCTGCAGCATTACCATTATTATTAAAAGTCCAATTATCTATATTGACATCAGAACCTTTTTTAGCATAAACTCCTACACCTTTAACATCTGTTCCTACTAAATTAATTGTTGCATTTCCTCCATCAAATTTTGTATCTTCAGAGGCAATAACTGCAACTCCTCCTGTACCTTTTAATGTGATACTTGTATCTGTCTTACTTCCAACTAAGTTAACTGTACCAGTATTTCCAGCTGTACTCTTAGTTATGTATATACCTATTCCAGCAGTTACTTCATCATCTTTAGTTGCTGTTGTCCCATCTCCTACTGTTATATGTCCCTTATAGTCTATAACACTGTTACTATCAGAAAAAATTCCTACTCCTTCTTTTCCTGTTGTTACATCAGTATTAATTTTATAATGACTTCCTGTTGTTCCTTGTTTATCAGCATAGATACCTATTGCATATTTTTTTTCATCATTTGCTATAGTAGGATCCGCTTGAACTGTATTTCCAACTACTATCCCCTTTGTATAATTTTCTATTTTAGTATCTCCACTTAGGAATAATCCTATTATTCCATTTCCAGTAGTGCCTAAACCAGCATTTGTAAAGTGTAATTTTGGTGTATCTTTATCTAATTCTGCTGTACCTACTTTTGAACTACCTTCAAGATATACTCCAACTCCATATCCTGAAATTTTTCCAATATTATCACTTATACCACTTCTTAAGATGCTATTAGCTCCATTTACATAGTAAGCAACCCTATTTTGATTTGCTGTTCCTAAATTAATTTCAGCAGTACTTGTATCTTCAACTTTTCCACCTTCTGAAACATACACTGCTGAAGAACCATTACTAGCATCTGAATTCTTCAAATTAATTTTTCCTACTTTTGAAACAGTTGTCTTTGGAGCATAAATTCCTGCTGAACCTGTATTATTTATATTAATAGTTCCTGCATTATGTAAATCAATTGAAGCTTCTGTATTTGTAGAATCATTTGTTTAGCATACATTCCTACTGATTTTTTTAGTATTTACATTGATAATTCCACCAGCTTCATTTTTTTACACTAGCTATTTTTTTCCTGAATCTGCTTGTGCAAACATTCCTATTAATGATTCATCAGTTGTCGTTCCATCTGTTTTTTTCCTAAATTAATAGTCCCACTATTTTTTTAGCTGTGTGAGTATTTCCATTATTTTTTTAGCAAATACTCCTACTGTTTCTTTATTCTCTAATAAAATTTTTTTCCATTAGGAGCAGTATTTTTCCCCTTTTCCTGTATCAGATACAAAAAAATTCCTACTCCATTTTTCGGCAAGTACTTTCTATTTCTTTATTATTTTTAACATCTCCAGAATCTTTTGCATACATTCCTATTGATTTTTTTAGCTGTTGATGTAATAGCAATTTTTAGCATTATTTGTAGCAGTAGAAACTTCATTATTTGAAATTTTTTTACCTTCTGCTAACATTCCTACTCCATCTTCAGCTTTTTAAATTAATTCCATATTCTTGACCAACACCTGGAGGATTAGTTGGGATAGTAGTATTATTTTTCTATCTTTGAACCTTCTTTAGCTAGCATTCCTATTGATTTTTACACTATTTACATTGATGATTCCATTATCCTTATTAATAGCAGTAGAATTTTTTTCTTAGCTAATATTCCTATATTTCTCTTTATTAGTTGCAGAATTTTTTTAAAGTAATAACTCCTGTATTTTCAGCTTTTTACATTAGCTCTATCTAGAACATCATTTTTTTGAATCATTTATCAACATCATTCCAACAGATGATTCGTTATCTACATTAATAGCTTTTTTTATTAGATAATGTTAATTTTTGAAGTTGCTGTTGTCACTGAATTAGTAACTTTTCCAAGCATTCCTACTGAATTTTTTTATTTTTTTATTTCAATAAGTCCATTATCTTTATCAATAACACTATTGTCTGCAATATCATTAGTTCCAGTTATCTCTTTATTATTCTTTGTTAATTCAACTAATATACCTGCTGAATCTTTTCCTTCAATAGTTATCTTCTTTTTATTTATAGCATTGCTATTTTTTTAGCATACATACCTGCTGATTCATCTTTTTTTAGTTGTTATAGAGGCAACTAGAGCTGTACTATCTCCAGTATTTTCAATATTAGCTTCATCTCCATACATACCAGCTGAGCTTTTCTTCTTCTATAAGGATAGTTCCTTTATTTACAGCTGAAGCTTTTTTCTGTACTAACAAATATTCCTACTGATTTCTTTTTTTCTTAGTTGTAATTGTTCCCAGTTAAATTATTTTTTTATCATCATGTTCATTAGTCACAACAGTAGTTTTTTTGTACCATCAGTAGTTCCAAACATTCCTACTGACTTTTTTCTTCTTCTAATAAAATTATATTTTTTTATTTGTTAATTTAGAATTTTCTCCTGCCATTCCTATAGAATCTGTTTTTTAGAGGCTTTAATACTTCCCTTCATTAACTAAAGTGGATTCATTTTTTTACCATAAATACCAGTTGAATATGCTGTATTTAAAGTAATAGTTCCTATCATACCTGTTGAATCTTCTTTATTTTTTTATTAATAACAGTTGAATTATCAGCTGAGATTCCTACTAGACCCTCACCTATCCCAACAGAAAAAAAGCAGTTGTTTCTATTGTTCCATAGTTTATTACTTCTGATTTTTTTATTTGCAATAATACCAGCTGTCTTTTTAGCAGAAAGTTCTATTACTCCATTTTTTTAGTTTAGTGGATTTCCATTAGTAATTTGTGAATATTCTCCTATAATACCAGCTGAAGATTCTTCTGTTACATTTATAGTTCCTTCATTTTCTTACTAATGAAACAAGATTAGTCACTTGTTGTTCTATTATCTTTTTACATAGATACCTGCTGAACTTTTTTTGTACCTACATTAATTATTCCAGTATTTTGCTATTGTTTGTGTGTTATTAGCTTGAACAGCTTTGTCCTCAATCAAACTATAGATACCTACTGAAGATTTTTTTGTACTTCCACCATTTAAAGTTATTGTTCCTTTATTTAATATATATTGAAAAGGAGAAAGGAGCATTTTTCAGTTAATTTTTGCAAAGATACCTACTGAACTTGATTCTTTAACTTCAATTTTACCAGTAGTAAGACTATTAAGTACATTTCCATCTGTTGAAGCTATTCCCTACACTATTTTTCTTTATTTAATATAATATCTTTTATTATTAGTGATTAATCCTCCCTTACCACTAATTCCTGTACTATAATCGTTATTAACAGTTATAGTTCCATCATTTGTAGCAGTAGACTTAGAAAAAGCCATTAGAATTTATATATTCTTGAGATAGTTTATCATCACTTGAAATCTCATCTATTGAAATTCCTACCAATCCCTCTGTTGCTAGAGTTGGTTGTACTGTACTATTTAATACTATATCTCCTGTATTTATAATTTTAGAACCATTCTTCCCTATTATACCTGCTGTTTTCTTAGCAGTTAGAGATATTCCTTTATCAAAAGTTGGTAATGAAGCTGAAGTTCCAGAATTTGTTACTGTTGATTTATAAGCTAAAAATTCCTGCTGAACCTTCAGAGCTAACTACTATTTTTCCCAGCATTTTCTGCTACGGATTTATTATTAAGTTGAGTTGATGAATTTCTTGCATAAATTCCTACTGCCTCTTCTTGACTTACATCTATATTAGCTGTCGTAGTATTTAAAGTAGTTATTTTACTAGTTGATCCATTTTCTAATATAGAATAAATTCCTGCTGAACCTTTTTTTAGATGTTCCTCCTACAGATATTGTTCCATTATTCTTTATTGTTTTTATCAACTGAAACTGTCCCATTTAATCTAGCAAAAAAATCCCTACTGACTTATCATTTTTCTATAATGATTCCCTTTGTTACTGCTGGGCTTGTTGTTAGTCCATTATTTTTCAGCATTAGCATTTGTTGAAAAGAATTCCTACTGTTGAAGCATTTATTAGCTGTATTTTTCCGTCATTTTTTGCTAATCCACCAGTACTTGACATTCCTGAACTATAGTCTGCTTTTAACTTCTATTGTTCCATTAGTATCATTTGTTCCAGTTGAAGTATAATCTACTGAAATTCCTACTAAACCTTCTGTTGAATTTGTAACATTTGCTTCTAATAAGATTCTTGCACTATTTATAACTGTTGAACCTATGTTTCCTAAAAATTCCTGCTGACTTTATAGCCTTTTACTTCAATCCCTTTTTGCTCCAGTTCCTAAATTTGTTATTTTAGATTTTTTTACCAATAATACCAACAGAACTTTCTCCATCTACTTTAATTAAACCAGAGGCTGTATTAGTAACTTCTGATTGAGCATTGTTTTTGAGTAGAAACATTATCTGCATAGATTCCTGCTGAACCTGTCTGTATAAGTTCAATATCTCCACTATTTTTGAGTAGTTAATTTACTATTAGTACTTGTTAACTTAGAATAAATTCCTGCTGAACCTGTTTCTGTTGCTCCTTCTAATTTTTATTAGACCTGTATTACTTACAGTCTTATTAGTTCCTGCTGTCAATAAGGCATAAATTCCTGCTGACTTTTCTTTTTTAACAAAAATTCCTTTTTGTGGAGTTGTTCCAGTTCCAGTATTTGTTATATCTGAATCTTTACCATAGATTCCAGTTGATTTAGTTCCTGCTAATTCTATTTTTCCATCATTTGTTAAAGTTGAGTTATTTTCTCCAAGCATTCCAACTGCTAAAGTATTATCCATTAAGATACTTCCAGTTGCACTGTTAGTTGCAGTACTATCATTTGTATAAATTGCTATACCTTTACTAACTCTTGTTGACTTTATAACCCCATCATTAATTGCTGTTGAACTAGCTGCTCCTGTTCCACTTCCCTTTGTAGCAATAAGTCCTACATTAGTTCCAGTAGTTAAATTTATGCCATTATTAACTTTTTACTGTAGAACCTTTTTGTTCCAACCAAAAACAGAAGTTGAGGCATTAGTTCCTGCCGTTGTATTTGATACAGTATAATCTTTATCTATTTCAGTTGTAGCTCCTCCTGTCGTATAGAATATACTTGCTCCAGTTCCAAAACTTGTTATATCTATATTATTATTTTTGTAAATATTCTCCTGCTTTTTAGGATAGTAGGACTAGTAGCATTAAATAATCCAAAAGTTGAATTTGTTCCTAAATCTACTTCTAATTTTTTTCCACTTTCAACTTTAAAAAGTATCTTTAAACTTTGTAGCATCTGCTGAATATAGACCAACGGCTCCAGTTCCAACTATTAATTTTGAGTTTGAACCAAATCCAACATGTGCTTTTTCCATCAGAATAAATACCTATTGTAGTTGCATTTGTACTACTATCATCAATATCAATAGTAGCATTTATATTTACTTTTTGAATCTGTATCTGGCAAGTTAGTAGAATTTTTTTGCATAGATTCCAACAGCTCCTGGTCTAGCATAAATTCTTCCAGGATCTTGATGATTAAAAAAATATTTTTTTATCTGCATAAACTCCTATGTTTCCATCTCCAGCTGCACTAATTATTCCTTTTATTATTAAATGTAAATCCATCTGTTGTATCCCCAATTAAAGCGACTGCATGAGCAAGTGTTCCATAAGAATAAATTGTTCCTTCTTCTTCATTAGTAAAGCTTCCCTTTTCTCCATAAAAACCTAAACTACCGTGGAAACCTCCTGTGTTATTATTCGATTCATGTCCTTTAACTGATATTATACCTTTGTTTGAACCTTCTCCATTCTTTAAAAACATAACCTATTGATTCTTTTTCCTGTTACTTTTAATTAAAGTATCTTTTTTTCTAAATCAATTCTTCCAATTTTATCATATGTTGCTGATTCAGTTTCATACTGGTTTTGTGCCTCTTTTTTTGTTTAGATTTATACTTAATAGTATCTACAACAGCACCATAGTTATTTTTCTCCATCTACATTAATAATTCCTATACCCTTTATTAATATTTGCTTTGATATTTTCATCAGTTGAACTTGTTGTAACTGTATTATTATTTTTTTAAAGTAATACTTCCTTTATCTTTTTGCATAAAGCCCAATACTTCCTTTTTGCATATTGCTCAAGATTTATAGTTCCAAACACCTCAACAGTTTCTGTTCCAACTGTAGCTCCTGTAGTATTTTGTAAAACCATGATCATCATACTTATCTTTTTAATACAGGTCTTGTTTCTACACTTGTATAGACTCCTACTGCTCCTTCTGTTTTTTTGTTTTATCACTACCTTTATCTGCATAACCTAGAAGATTAGGATCATTTTTACCAATATTTATTGCTCCTCCAACATAGACAGCTTGTATATTATGAAGATGACCAACCCCTATAGAAGAATCTCCATCTATATTTATTACACCAGTATTTTTTTCATAAAACTCATATTTTTCTACTTGAGCTCTATTAGCAAATTGCCCTCCAATTGAAGTTTTAGTCTTATAATCACTTGTGTTATAATTTCTAGATGTAGTTGCATCTTTATTTTGTACTGTCAACATACCAAAACTGCCATAACTATTTATATTAATAGTCCCTGTTATTTCATTTGGGGCTACTTCTTTTTTTCATTACGAGCAACCATCATATTTAATCCCTTTTGATCACTTGGTTGATGATTATTATTAGGATTTTCAGGACGAAGTTGAATTCCTGCACTTTCTGGTGCATTTAAAGTTACTTTTCCAACATTAATCATCTCTGTTCTAGTATTATTAGTAGATGAATCAAAGTTATTAAAACCAAAACCTACTTGATTTATATTTGTTCCAGTTGCATTATTATTTCCATTTATATTTCCTTTATTTATAACTTGTATATTCGCAACATCAGTTATAGCTGTAAAACCAGGGTTTTTTAGTCCCTGAACCACTATATCCTGTATGTGTTCCTTGAACATCTATACCCACATTTTTACTAGCATTTAAGTTAATTGTTCCTGAATAAGTAAAAGGTTTTACAACAGGATCTCTATAGTCAATTCCCTCATCTATCATAAAGGCTCTAGTATCTTGTACATTTACATTGACATTTGTTTTTACCTTATCAAGATTTTTAACCTCTCCCCATGTAGAGATATATTGGTTTTGTGCATCTACATTTATTGAAGGAGCTGTCAAAGTTAAGTAATTATCATAAGTTCTAGAATCATATTTATAAACAAAATTACGCTCATTTATTCCACTTAATCCTCCTGTCCCAAGTATAAAATCAACTGCTGTAACAGTTGGTGTTGTTACTCCTATAGTTCCAACATTTCCTGGAGTTACTATATTTAGTGAGCTAATACTAGGAGGTGTTACTTCAATATCTATAGTAGGTGCTTTTGGGCTACTAGGTGTGCTTGGTTCTACAGAAATGCTTGGTACACTAGGTTCATTTACACTTACACTTACACTTGGTGGGACTGGTTTACTTGGTGTAGCTATTGTTATTCCTATACTTGGTACTGAAATTGCTCCAGGTGCACTAGGTGGATTTATGGACAATGCTTCTATTGTGACTTTCTTTATACTCGGTAAATTTATTTTTGGAGCTTCTATTGGTTTATTTGGCTCTGGTTTTACAACTGGTGCAGGAATAGTTTTAACCTCAGGTCCCTTTATATTTAATGGTTCAACTTTCTTATTAACTTCCTTTGGAGAAATACGAGCAAGTATTTCAACTTCATTAGTAGGTTCTTTTATTTTTAATAGATCTACTAATCCCCAACTTCTATTTCCATTTGTTGATGAATTTATTGCTGTATTTTTTTCAATTTTTACTCCACCACTTGATGTAGTACTTGTATTCTTCCAAGTACTTAATGAATCATTTCCAGGAGTTAATGGATCTCCAGCTACTTTTTGGCTTTCAAGAGCATCCATAGCATTTCTTTCTTTCCAATCTCCTCTTACATATATTCCATTAAAAAGATATTTTTTTGATTTATCTCCTCTACCTTTATATGTATTTTCCCCAATTTTTCATAGAAATAGTTCATTCCAAATTGCCATGATGCCCAAGGAGATTTTTATTACTTGATTCCCTTGTTCCATTAACTGTACTAATTCTAATTTTAGATTTTTTTATTTCTTTTTTTCATTATCATCTCTCAATACATTTAACCTTGTTTGAACATCTCCAACAGAAGTTTTTTTCAATTCTTCTCTTGTTGCTATTTGAGCAACTTGTGTTTTTTTGTATTAACTTCTTCAGAAAAATGCACTTACTCCCAACATTAGAAAAAGAATTGCTAAACCTATAGAATATTTTTATTGACTTATATCTTTTGGCTATTGAACGTAAATCTTTTTTTCAATCTTATACAGATTATTTCTCATTTTTTCCCCCTTTTTATATTTAGTATTTTTATGTAAAAATTTTTTTATAAACTATACTTTTTAAACAATATTATAAAGTATAAATCTAATAATTTCAATATTTTTTTAATTCTCAAAAAAATCCTCTTAATTCTATCAGATCATAGTCTAAACTTTTTTTATCAAAATATCTACTAATATAAAAAAATGGAGCTTTAAAAGCTCCATTTTTTTAAATCTTCTAAGGGTTTTCGTATGAAAAAAATTTTTATTTAGTGTCTATTATTTATTTATGATTTCTAACATATCTTCAACTGTTTTTTTCTCCAAAAATAAACATGTTGGTCATCTACTATAATAGCAGGTACACTCATAATATCATATCTATTTTTTTGAAATCTTGGAAAGTGAAGATATTTATCATTTCCATTTCAATATTTTTTTATTTAAAGTTGCAATTCTTTGAGTTGCTTGAACTGTCTTTGGACATTTAGTACAAGACAATGAAATTCCAATTTTAATATTTATTGGTTTATCAATTTTTTTCAATTTTTTTCTAAGCTTTCAGGAGCAACTTTTTTTGTCCTAGTCCAGCAACATTGTATAGTCCTAATATGAAAGAGTTTAATTCATGTCCACTTGGTAAACTTGAATATTTTAATCCTGAGAAGTTTCCATCTTTATCTAAAAACAGCTATAGTAGGTGTTCTTTCAACTTTTACCTTAGCTTCTAATTCTTTATTTTTCTCCTTCGTTGTATGAAGAGAATCTTAATTTTTTTCAGGAGCTATAGAAGCTATATCTTTTACAGCATCTTCAATAGCTAGAGATTCTTCGATAGCAGGATTTTTGAAAACTACTATTTCTACAGGATTTTTCAAATCTATCAACAACTGTTACTAATTGTTGTTTCTTAAATCATCATCTAAGAATTGTTCTTTTTCTGTCTTTAATAGATGTTGTCTTTTTTTGTTCTTCTTTTTCTTCTTTCTTAAGTCCTAATTCTTCCCTTAAGTCATGAACATATTTTTTTCTATACTTGTAGCAGCGATAGCTCCATCAGCAACAGCTGTTACTACTTGTCTTAATCTCTTAGGTCTGATATCTCCTACTGCAAATACTCCTTTAACATTAGTCATTAAATCTTCATTAGTAGGTATGAATCCACCTTCTCCTATTTCAATATGTCCTTTGAATATTTGGCTTGAAGGAGCATATCCAACGAATACGAATACTCCAAATGTTTCTCCAACTTTTTGCTTTGTATTCAGTGATTTCTCCTGTTACATTATTTTTTTAAATTTAGCAGCTGTTGGTTTCATATCTCCAGTTAATTCAATCAATTCAGTATTGAATTTAGTTGTAACTTTTTGGATGAGCTTTTACTTTATCTCCTATAGATTTAGCACAAGTAAAGTCAGGTTCTCTTGCTATTATTGTTACAGATTTTTCCATATTTTTGTTAAGAACATAGCTTCTTCTGCAGCAGCAAATCCTGCTCCAATAACAAATATATCCATTCCTGTAAAGAATTCACCATCACAAGTTGCACAGTAAGCAACTCCTCTTCCTGTAAATTCTTGTTCTCCAGGGAAACCCTAATTTTTCTAGGTGCTGCCCCTGTTGCTATTACAACACTTAGAGCTGAGTATTCAGCATCTTTAGTTTTGATAGTTTTTATATCTTTAGTAAAGTCCATATCTACAACTTCACCTTGTACAAAAATTAACTCCAAAACCTTCAGCTTGTTTTTCTAGTTTGAGTCATAAACTCAGTTCCAGAAATTTCTAATATACCTGGATAGTTTACAACTTCACTAGTTAAACTTATTTGTCCACCTTTATTTTTCTTTTTTTCTATAACTAAAACATCTAATTTTGCTCTTCCACCATATATTCCAGCAGATAGACCAGCAGATTCTCCACCTATAATAATCATATCATAAATTTTTTTCCATGTCTCTTCCTCCTTGTTTAGGGCTTATACCCTTTTTATATCTCTAAAAAAATACTTATTTTTTTATTTTTCAGTTATATAAAAGGGATAATAATACCCCCTTTATAAAATGTGCTAGAACACTCGTGACTTTAGTCGTGAGATGAATAACACCAACATTGAAAAATGTTGCACTAAAATTTGCAATTTTACTAGTTTTTAGTGTATAATATATTTAGAACATTAGCAACTGAATATATGGAGTTAAGGCTAGTAAACAGTAGCCTTGTAAAATATTCACTGTTCTGTATAGTTGTTCTTTTTTTAAATATAATATACAGATAAAAAGTAGTGGTGTAGATGCAAGTCTTATCCAGTAGTGGCTATTGTGGACTAGCCAAAAAGAATAAGGGTTTTAAAACCAAACTTCTTAGAAGATAACTTACTTTTTCAGTTATCTTATGAAGCTCTCGACTCTAGCACTCGTAGGGTGTTAGTCGTGAGTAGTTCACATATCTTATAATTCTCCGATTAAGTCTAAGCTTGGTTTTTAAAGTTTCGCTTCCAGGTTGCCATTTAGCTGGACATACTTCTCCGTGTTCAGCAACAAATTTTTGCTCCTTGAAGTTTTTCTTAATAATTCTTTAGCTTCTCTTCCGATTCCATTGTCATGTACTTCATAAGCAACGATTTTTTTCCTTCAGGATTGATTACGAAACTTCCTCTTAATGCTAATCCTTCTTCTTCTATCATAACTTCAAATGCTCTTGCTAAGAATCCAGTAGGATCTGCGATCATTGGGTAAGTTACTTTTAGAAATTCTTTCTGAGTGGTCTGCCCATGCTTTTGTGAACGAATGCTGTATCACAAGAAACTGAGTAAACTTCTGCTCCTTCTTTTTGGAATGCTGCATAGTTATCTTGTAAAGTCTTCTAATTCAGTTGGACATACAGAATGTAAAGTCTGCTGGATAGAAAACGAATACTGACCATTTTTCCTTGTAAATCTTTATCTGTAACTGTTATAAAATCTTTTTCTCCTTTTTTTAAAAAGCTTGTGCTTTGAATTCAGGTACTTTTTTTCCTATTAATGACATAATATGCCTCCTTTAAATTTTTTTAATATTTTTCTAAACTTTTTTTAAACTAATAATTAAATTGTAATCATTACAAATACATAATACTATATCTGACTTATCTTGTCAAGTATTATTTTAAAAATTTTTTTAATTTTTTTATTTTTTTCGTTGAAAATAAAAAAAGAATCTTTTAAGTAAGCACTTAAAAAAATTCTTTAGTAAATTTAAAACCTTGTTATAACTGGATTATCTTCAATACTATGGTGGAAGAAAAATCTGAAGACAAGAAAGCAGAAAAGTTTTAAACCTTATTATAACTGGAATGCCTTCAATACGAGATGGTTACACAGTGACATTCACAAACAAAAAGTTTTTAAACCTTATTATAACTGGATTACCTTCAATATAAAAAAATTAACTAAAAGGGGTGTTTGGGACGGTTTTTTTAAAACCTTATTATAACTGGATTACCTTCAATATCCTTGATTTAAAACAAGAATATTGATTTCATAGCTATTTAGTTCAGCTTTTTAAAGGGTAGCAAGAATTAACCATTTTTTTCGATTTCTTAGTCTTTTTTTAATTTTGTTGTATTAAATATCTATCACCCTTTTTTTATTTTTTTCAAAAAGTAAGCATATTCTCTTTTAGTACAAAAATAGAAATATGAGATGTTAAAAAAATTACCCATCAATGAACTAAAATTACAAACAATTAGCTTCCAATTTATTATATACTCAATTTAAGAAAAAAAGTAAAGTTATATCTCTATATTTCCAACAGTTATTATAGATTATATTTATACTTAATATATATAATATATATTTTTATTTTTTTGAGATATTTTTTTATATAATGTACGAAATAATTTTTTTGAAAGGAGCTATTATACGATGTTATTATCAATTCTAATTCTGATTCTAGTCATACTTATTATAACTGATAAAAAAATTTAATAAAATCAGCCTTATAAAGTTTTTTTAGAATTGTGATTTAGGATTTAGTTAGATAATATCAATATAGCTAGTTTATAAATAGATACAATGCAATTATTAACTTTAAATTTAAATAGTTTTTTTAAATGAGGCGATTAGAAAAAAATCGTCTTTTTGTAAAGATTTTATTTTTTTACCAAAATTTAGTTTAACTGTACTAGAAATTTAAACAAAAAAATTAACTATATACTAAGGAGTGAAGTTATGTCAGAAGTAATAATCTAACAGAGGGAGCAGCAAGAGCACCTCATCGTTCGTTGTTAAAAGGTCTAGGGTTTGTGGCAGAAGAAATGGATAGACCTATAATTGGAATTGCCAATTCATTTAATGAAATAATACCAGGGCATGTACATCTACAAACTTTGGTACAAGCTGTTAAAGATGGAATTAGAAATGCTGGTGGAGTTCCTATGGAATTCAATACTATAGGAATTTGTGATGGACTTGCAATGAATCACTTAGGTATGAAGTATTCATTAGTAACAAGACAACTGATTGCAGACTCTGTTGAAGCAGTTGCAATGGCAACTCCATTCGATGCGATAGTATTTATCCCTAACTGTGATAAAGTTGTCCCTGGAATGTTAATGGCAGCAGCAAGATTAAATGTACCTTCTATCTTTATAAGTGGAGGAGCTATGCTTGCAGGGGTATACAAAGGTAAAAAAGTTGGGTTAAGTAATGTTTTTGAAGCAGTTGGACAATATGAAGCAGGACTTATAACAAGAAAAGAATTAAATACAGTTGAAGATCTAGCTTGTCCTACTTGTGGATCTTGTGCAGGAATGTACACAGCTAACACTATGAACTGTTTAACAGAAGCTTTAGGTATGGGACTTCCTGGAAATGGAACTGTACCCGCTGTATTCTCTGAAAGATTAAGACTTGCTAAAAAAGCAGGTATGCAAATATTAGAAATTTTAAAAGCTGATTTAAGACCTAGTGATATTATGACTAAAAAAGCCTTTGAAAATGCAGTTGCTGTTGATATGGCTTTAGGAGGATCATCAAATACTGCTCTACACTTACCAGCTATAGCTCATGAAGCAGGAGTAGATTTAACTTTAGATGACTTCAATGAAATCGCTAAAAAGACTCCTCAATTATGTAAATTATCTCCTTCAGGTGAATACTTTATAGAAGATCTATATAGAGCAGGTGGAGTTACAGGAGTTATGAAAAGACTTTATGAAAATGGAAGATTAAATGCTGATGAAAAAACAGTTGCTCTAAGAACTCAAGGTGAACTTGCAAAAGATGCTTATATTAATGATGATGATGTTATAAAACTTTGGGATAAACCAGCTTATACAACAGGAGGAATTGCAGTTCTAAAAGGAAACCTTGCAGAAGATGGTTGTGTTGTAAAAGAAGGAGCTGTTGATAAAGAAATGCTTGTTCACTCAGGACCTGCAAAAGTATTTAACAGTGAAGAAGAAGCTATAAAGGCTATGAGAGAGAAAAAAATAGTTGCAGGAGATGTTGTTGTAATAAGATATGAAGGGCCTAAAGGTGGACCTGGAATGAGAGAAATGCTTGCACCTACTGCTACAATCGCTGGAATGGGATTAGGAAAAGATGTAGCTCTTATAACTGATGGAAGATTCTCAGGTGCTACAAGAGGAGCTTCAATAGGACATGTTTCTCCAGAAGCTGCTGCAGGAGGGACTATTGCAATAGTACAAGATGGAGATATTATCGAAATAGATATTCCAAACAGAAAAATAAATGTAAAACTTTCTGATGAAGAAATTGCAAGAAGAAAAGCGGAATTAAAACCTTATGAACCAAATGTTAAAGGTTACTTAAAAAGATATGCAGCTCATGTTTCATCAGCTGCTGCAGGAGCAATATACGTAGAATAAAAAAATATTAAAAATAAGGTATAGGAGAATTTTAAAATGCACAAACTTTATAATTTTATAGAAGCAAGAGAAAGATTAACAACAGTTGTGGTCAAGACTAAATTGATACACAGCCCTGTGTTCTCTGAAGAATCAGGGAATGAAATATATTTAAAACCAGAAAACTTACAAAAGACTGGTTCATTCAAGATAAGGGGAGCATACAACAAGATTGCTAAACTTACAGAAGAAGAAAAGAAAAAAGGAGTTATAGCTTCATCAGCTGGTAACCATGCTCAAGGAGTTGCTTATGCAGCAAAAAGATTAGGAATCAAAAGGCTGTTATAGTTATGCCTAAACATACTCCTTTAATAAAAAGTTGAAGCAACTAGAAAATATGGAGCTGAAGTTGTTCTTCATGGAGAAGTTTATGATGATGCTTATAAAAAGGCTTTAGAACTTCAAAAAGAAAATGGTTATGTCTTTGTACATCCTTTCAATGATGAAGATGTTATAGAAGGGCAAGGAACTATTGCTCTTGAAATATTAGATGAATTACCTGATGCAGATATCATACTTGTTCCACTTGGTGGAGGAGGTTTAGTTTCTGGTATAGCTTCTGCAGCTAAACTTAAAAATCCTCAAGTAAAAGTTATAGGAGTTGAACCTGAAGGAGCTGCATCTGCAATAGCTGCTCTTGAAAAAGGAAAGGTTGTAGAACTAGCTGAAGCTAATACTATAGCTGATGGTACTGCTGTTAAGAGAATAGGTGAAAAGAACTTTGAATATATCAAAAAATATGTTGATGACATAGTTACTGTTTCAGATTATGAGTTGATGGAAGCCTTTTTTTACTATTGGTTGAAAAAAACATAAATTAGTGGCTGAAAACTCAGGTATCTTACCTGTGGCAGCAGCTAAGAAAATTAAATATAAAAAGGTAAAAAGATAGTTGCAGTTGTAAGTGGAGGAAATATAGATGTTTTTAACTATTTCTTCTATGATAAATAAAGGACTTATTATGAGAGGTAGAATATTTACTTTCTCTGTTCAATTAGCTGATAAACCAGGACAACTTTTTAAAAGTTTCTGAGATTTTAGCAAAAACAAAAATGCTAACGTTATTAAATTGGAACATAATCAATTTAAAAAAATCTATCAAGATTTAAAGATGTGGAATTACAAGTTACAGTTGAAACAAATGGTGAAGAACATATCTCTAAGATTGCTGAAGCTTTCAAGAAAGAAGGTTATGACATAGTTAGAGAAAATACACCGATGTAAAGGAGTTATTATGGCAAACGAGATGATAAAAAGGAGCTAGAATCCTACTTGAATGTTTATCAAGATTAGGTATAAAGGAAATCTTTGGTTATCCTGGTGGGAGCTGTTATACCTATCTATGATGAACTATATTCTTTTAAAGATATTAAACACTATTTCGCAAGACATGAGCAAGGAGCTGTTCATGAAGCAGATGGATATGCAAGATCTACAGGTAAAAGTAGGAGTATGTCTTGCAACTTCAGGATCAGGAGCAACAAACTTAGTAACAGGAATTATGACTGCTCATATGGATTCTATTCCTTTACTTGCTATAACAGGTCAAGTTACAAGTACTTTATTAGGAAAAAGATGCCTTCCAAGAATCAGATATAGTTGGTATCACTGTCCCTATAACAAAAGAATAACTATTTGGTACAAGATATCAGAGAACTTCCTAGAATTTTTAAAAAGAAGCTTACTATATTGCTAGTACAGGAAGACCTGATATGTCCTTGTAGATATACCAAGAGATATACAGTTAGAAGAAATTCCTTATGATGAATTCAAAAAAACTATATGAACAAGAATTTGAACTTGAAGGATATAACCCTGTATATGAAGGACATAAGGGACAAATAAAAACTGCCATAAAAATGATAAAAGATTCTAAAAAACCTTTAATAATTGCAGGAGCAGGAATTTTAAAAGGACATGCTTATGATGAACTAAAAGAATTTGTTGATAAGACAAATATCCCTGTAGCAATGACACTATTGGGGCTTGGTTCTTTCCCTGGAGATCATGAATTAGCTCTTGGGATGATAGGTATGCATGGTACAACTTATGCTAACTATGCTGCAAATGAGGCAGATTTAGTTATTGCTGCAGGTATGAGATTTGATGATAGAGTTACAGGAAATCCCCTAAAATTTCTACCTAATGCAAATATTATTCATATAGATATAGATCCAGCTGAAATTGGAAAAAAACAAACTTATAGATGTTCCTATAGTTGGAGATGTAAAGAATGTTTTTAGCTGAATTAAATCGTAAAATTCCTAAACTTTCTCATACTAAATGGCTAGATGAAGTTGCAAAATTAAAGAAAAAATACTCTTTAACTTTTAGAAAGACTGAAGAAGATATTTTAATTCCTCAAGAAATATTATTTGAGATAAATAAACTTACTAAGGGTGAAGTTATAGTTGCAACAGATGTTGGACAACATCAAATGTGGTCAGCACAATTTATAAAAATTCAATAATCCTTATTCAATATTAACATCAGGTGGAGCAGGTACTATGGGATTTGGACTTCCTGCTGCAATAGGAGCACAAGTTGCTAACCCTGATAAGAAAGTTCTTGCTATTGTTGGAGATGGTGGTTTCCAAATGACTTTTCAAGAATTGATGATGGTTAAAGAATATAATCTTCCTGTTAAAATTTTTTTCATAATAAATAACTCTTATCTAGGAATGGTTAGACAGTGGCAAGAATTATTCAATGATAGAAGATATTCTTCTGTTGACTTAAGTTATAACCCTGATTTTTATAAAAAAATAGGTGAGTACTATGGAATTAAATCTATACAATTAAAGACTAAAAAAAGATTTAAAGAAACATCTAAAGAAAAATTTTAGAATCTGATGAAGCTGTTTTTAGTTGAATGTATAGTTGAAAAAAAGAAGAAAATGTTTATCCTATGATACCAGCAGGAAAAGATGTAAGCTGTATAGTTGGGAAAAGAGGTGTTTTTAGATGCTGAATAAAGAACATCAAATTTTAATAATTGCTAAAAAAATACCAATGGAATTGTTGCAAGAATTATGTCTCTTTTTAATAGAAGAGGATATTTTTGTAAAAAGATGTCTGCTGGTGTAACAAATAAAAGAGGGTCATGCAAGATTAACTCTCACAGTTGATGGTGATAAAGAATCTTTAGACCAAATTCAAAAAAACAAGTTTATAAGATTATAGATGTTGTTAAGGTTAAGATATTTCCAGAAAAAGATGTTATCAGAAGAGAACTTATGCTTTTAAAAGTTAAAGCTGATGAAGAAACTAGATCTCAAATCGTTCAAATTGCTAATATCTATCGTGGAAACATTCTTGATGTTTCTCCAAAATCACTTGTAATCGAACTTACAGGTGATATAGAAAAACTGAGAGGTTTTGTTGGTATGATGAACAATTATGGAATTTTAGAAATGGCTAAAACAGGTATAGTTGCAATGAGCCGTGGGGAAAAAATGTAAACATTAGTTATTTATCCTTCTGTCAGACTACTTGCCTGCCATTAGTGTCTCGAGAGCTCCACAAAGGCTCTCTCAACAATAATGGACGTCGCAGTAGTCTGGATAACTAATGATTTACATTTTAATTATAAGAGGTGAAGTTATGAAATGTATAAAAATATTTGACACGACATTAAGAGATGGTGAACAAAACACCAAGAGTCAATCTTAATGCTAAAGAAAAAAACTAAGAATAGCCAAACAATTAGAAGCTTTAGGAGTAGACATAATAGAAGCTGGTTTTTGCAGCTGCTTCTCCTGGAGATTTTGAAGCTATAGAACTGATAGCACAAAATATTAAAAAAATTCTACTGTTACAAGCTTGGCAAGAGCAGTAAAAAGTGATATAGAAATGGCTGCAAAGGCTATAAAAAAAAGCTAATAAAGCTAGAATACACACTTTCATTGCAACTTCACCTATACATAGAGAATTCAAATTAAAAAAATGTCTAAGGAAGAAATTTTTAAAGACAGTTGATGAAATGGTAAGATATGCAAGAACTTTCACAAATGACATAGAATTCTCAGCTGAAGATGCAATGAGAACAGAAAAAAAGAATATCTTGTTGAAGTCTATGAAACTGCCATAAAAAGCTGGAGCTACTACTATAAATATTCCCAGATACAGTTGGATATAGAACACCACAAGAAATGTATGACACTGTAAAATATTTAAAAGAAAATATAAAAGGTATAGAAAATATAGATATTTCAGTACATTGTCATAATGACTTAGGACTTGCAGTTGCTAACTCAATAGCTGCTGTTCAAGCTGGGGCTACTCAAATAGAATGTACTATCAATGGAATAGGGAAAGAGCAGGAAACACTTCTCTTGAAGAGGTTGTTATGCTTTTTAAAAACTAGAAAGAGATTTATTTGCAGATTTTACAACAAATATAGACACAAAACAAATTTATCCTACAAGTAAATTAGTTAGCTTATTGACAGGAGTTACAACTCAACCTAATAAGGCTATAGTAGGAGCAAATGCTTTCTCTCATGAATCAGGTATACATCAACATGGAGTACTTGCTAATCCAGAAACTTATGAAATTATTAAACCTGAAGTTGTTGGAAGAAATGTTGATAGCCTTGTGCTTGGAAAATTATCAGGTAAACATGCCTTTGTAGATAAATTAAATAGCTTAGGTTTCAGTGGTTTTGACGATAAAAAAATAGAGGAACTTTTTGCTGATTTCAAAAACTTAGCAGATAAAAAGAAATATGTTTTAGATGAAGATATCATTTCATTAATCAGTGGAGATGCTGCTGAAGTAAAAGGAAGATTCTCTCTTGAACACTTTGAAATAATAAGAACTGATATTAAGGCTAAGGCTGAAATTATTATGTATGTAGATGGAGAAAAAGATGTTTCTTCTTCATATGGTAGTGAATGTAGATGCTGCATACAAAGCTATTAATAGACTTTTTAAATGACAATTTTATTTTTAGAAGAATATAAACTTGAATCAATAACAGGTGATACTGATGCACAGGCACAAGTTGTTGTTATCATAGAAAAGGATAATAAAAAGACATATTGGTAGGGCACAAAGTACTGACATAGTTGAGTCTAGTATAAAAGCCTATATCAATGCATTAAATAGACTATATAAAGAAGATTAAGGAGGTCTTATGAAAACTTTATTCGACAAAGTATGGGAAAAGCATGTTATCACAGGAAATGAAGGAGAAGCACAACTTCTGTATATAGATTTACATCTGATCCATGAAGTAACTTCACCACAGGCTTTTTCAGGACTTAGAATAGCTGGGCGTAGTGTTAGAAGACCTGACTTAACTTTTGGAACTATGGATCATAATACTCCGACTATTATGGCCGACAGATATAATATTGCAGATGAAACTTCAAAGGCACAACTTGAGGCTTTTAAAAAAAGAAATTGTGAAGAATTTGGAGTTGAACTTGCTGATATGTTCAATGAAAAGAAATGGAATTGTTCATATGGTAGGACTCAGAATTAGGGCTTACTCTACCTGGAAAAAAACTGTTGTATGCGGAGATAGTCACACTGCAACCCATGGAGCTTTTTGGAGCTATAGCTTTTGGAATAGGTACAAGTGAAGTTGAACATGTTTTTTAGCTACTCAAACTCTATGGCAAAAGAAGCCTAAGACTATGGGAATTGAAATCACAGGAAAAATTACAAAAAGGAGTTTATGCTAAAGATATAATCTTACATTTAATAAAGACTTATGGAATTGGTTTAGGTAATGGTTATGCTTTTTGAATTTTTTTGGAGATACTATAAAAAGTTTATCTATGGAAGAAAAGAATGACTATTTGTAATATGGCTATTGAAGCTGGAGGAAAGTCTGGTATCATTGCCCCTGACGAAATAACTTTTGAATATATAAAAGGAAGAGAATTCTCTCCTAAAGATGAAGAATTAGAAAAGAAAAATAAAAGAATGGAAAGAGCTTTTACACAGATGATATATCAGCTTTTGATGAATATATAAAGTTAGATGTTTCAAATCTTGTTCCACAAGTTACTTGGGGAACAAACCCTGAAATGGGAATGAATATCACTGATACCTTCCCTGAAATAAAAAGACTTAAACTATGAAAAAAAGCATATAAGTACATGGATTTGAAACCTGGAGATTCTCCTAAAAATATTAATTTAAAGCATGTTTTCATCGGTTCTTGTACTAATGGAAGGTTGAGTGACTTAGAAGTTGTAGCTAAGATTGTTAAAGGTAAGAAAGTTCACCCTAATATCAAAGCTGTTATAGTTCCAGGTTCTCAAATGGTTAAGAAACAAGCTGAAGAAAAAGGTTTTGCTAAAATATTTTTAGATGCAGGTTTTGAATGGAGAGAAGCAGGTTGTTCAACTTGCTTAGGAATGAACCCTGACTTAATACCAAGTGGAGAACATTGTGCCTCAACATCTAATAGAAACTTTGAAGGTAGACAAGGAAAAGGAGCTAGAACTCATCTTGTGAGTCCTGCTATGGCTGCAGCTGCTGCTATCCATGGACACTTTATTGATGTTAGAGAATTAGAGGAGGTGCAAAACTAATGAAACCTTTTATAAAATTTGAAGGAACTATTGTTCCTATAATGAATGATAATATTGACACTGACCAATTAATTCCTAAACAATATCTAAAAAGTACTGAAAAAACAGGTTTTGGAAAGTATCTTTTTGATGAGTGGAGATATAACGAGGATGGAAGTGATAATCTTGACTTCAATCTGAATAAGAGTGAATATAAAAAAGGAACTATTTTAATCACAGGAGATAACTTTGGTTGTGGTTCTTCAAGAGAGCATGCTGCTTGGGCATTGCAAGACTATGGTTTTCATGTCATTGTAGCAGGAGGATATTCAGGTATATTCTATATGAACTGGCTTAACAATGGACATCTTCCAATAACTTTATCTAAGGAAGAAAGACTTGAGCTTTCTAAGCTTCCTGGAGACGCAGTAATTACTGTTGACCTAGAGAATAATAAACTTAGTGCTAATGGAAAAGATTACTTTTTCAACTTGGAGGAATCTTGGAAAGAAAGATTGTTAAAAGGTTTAGATTCTATTGGTTTAACTCTTCAATATGAAGATAAAAATCAAAGAATATGAAAATAAAAAAATTAGTAATATTTATAGAAAAAAATTAGTGAGTTACATTCCAGATTTTAGAAGAAAAAAATTAAATAGAATGAGCCGAGTAAATCTCGACATGTCTGAGCTAACTTGTTAGCGAGTTGGTCGAATTTACAGCGAATTCTTAATTTTTTTATTCGTTAAGAAATCTGGCTAGTAACGAACTATTTTTTTCATAAATTTTATATTTTTGGAGGTAGTATGGAATATAAAATTGCAGTTCTAAAAGGTGATGGTATAGATCCTGAAATTGTTGATGTTACCACAAAAGTTTTTAGAAAAAAATTGGAGAAAAAAATTTAATCATAAATTTATTTTTTTACAAGAGGATATTTAGGTGGAGAATCTATAGATAAATATGGTGTACCTCTGTCTGATGAAACTATTGAAATATGTAAAAAAATAGTGATGCTGTTCTTTTAGGAGCAGTTGGTGACTCTAAGTGGGATAAAATTGAAGCTGAGCTAAGACCTGAAAAAGGACTTTTTAAAAAAATAAGAAAAGAATTAGAAGTATTTACTAATCTAAGACCAGCTATTCTTTTTAATGAGTTAAAAATGCTAGCCCACTAAAAAGAAGAAATTATTGGAGACGGACTAGATATAATAGTTGTTAGAGAGTTAACAGGTGGACTGTATTTTTGGATCTAAAAAAATACAGTGAAGAAGAAGCCTCTGATACCCTTGTATATAAAAAGAGAAGAAATTGAAAGAATTACTAAAAAAGCTTTTGAAATTGCAAAGCTAAGAAGTAAAAAAATTAACAAGTGTGGATAAACAAAATGTTTTTAGATAGTTCAAAAACTTTGGAGAAAAAAATTGTAAATGAAATCTCTAAAGACTATCCTGAAGTTAAAGTTGACCATATGTATGTGGATAATGCAGCTATGCAACTTGTTATTAACCCAAGACAATTTGATGTAATTTTAACTGAAAATACTTTTGGAGATATTCTATCAGATGAAGCTTCTATGCTTACTGGTTCTATTGGAATGTTACCTTCTGCTAGTTTAGGTTATGGTAAAGTTGGTATTTATGAGCCTTGTCATGGTTCAGCACCAGATATTGCTGGACAAAAATATTGCCAATCCAATAGCAACAATATTATCTGCTGCTATGATGTTAAGATATTCATTTAATCTTAATGTTGAAGCTGATACAATAGAAAAAAAGCTATAGAAGATGTTTTTAAAAAGATGGATATAGAACAGCAGACATCTATTCTGAAGGATATAAAAAAAGTTGGAACTATTGAAATTGGTGAGGAGATTATTAAAAAGAATTTAATAATTTTTTTAATAGAATATTTCAACTACTTGCCAGCCATAAATGTTTTTTTCAAGCTCCACAAAGGCTTTCCAAACATTTATGGACGTCGCAGTAGTTTCATTTATTAAATTTTTTTAATAAATAAAGGAAAAAAATGGAAAAGATTTTTATCATATAAAAAAATGTTTCTTTTTAGAAGAGATGGTAGAGATATTTTTAAAAAAAATATTAATTGGGAAATAAAAAAAGGTGAAAAATTGGGCTTTGCTTGGACTAAATGGTTCAGGAAAATCTACTCTTTTATCTATGATACCTGCATATACTTTTTGCTACAAGTGGAGAAGTTTCTGTTTTTTTGAAAAAGAAGTTTGGTACTTGTGTTTGGGCAGATGTTAAAGAAAAAAAGTTGGTTTTTGTCAGTTCAAGTTTAAATACTTTTTTTCTGATAGTTTAAATAATCAAACTTTAAATAATATTGTTCTATCAGGGAAATATAACTCAATAGGTATCTATCAAGAAATTACTCAAAAAGATAGAGAAAAAGCCAATAATATTATAAAAAGATTTTTAAACTATCTCATTTGAAATTAAATAAATATATCACTTTATCTCAAGGTGAACAAAGAAAAACCTTGCTTGCTAGAGCTTTTTATGAACGAGCCTTCTCTTTTAATCTTAGATGAACCTTGTTCAGGGCTAGATATAAGAGCGAGGGAAATGTTTTTTAAAAAAACTTTAGAGGAAAATAAAAGTGATATTCCATTTATCTATGTAACTCATCAGATAGAAGAAATAATCTCTTCTATCACTCATGTGGCTATACTGGATAATGGAGAAATAGTATCACAAGGAAATAAATTTGAAGTTTTAACTGAAGAAAATCTATCAAAACTTTATGGTATAGATTTAAAAAAATTGAATGGTCTAACAATAGACCTTGGCTAATTAGAAATAATATTAAAAAAATAGTTCGTTACTAACAAGTGATTATTGTTAGCCTATAATGGTTCTAGAGCTCCACAAAGGCTCTTTCACCATTATAGGACGTCGCAGTAATCTTGAGTATAATTAACTTACTTATTTTTAATATATCTTAATAAATATGTAGGAGGATTTAAAAATGGCAGGAAATATTTTAGGAACAACAGTTTATTATGATGCAGATTGTAATTTACAAAAATTAGTAGGAAAGAAAATTACAGTTTTAGGTTATGGTTCTCAAGGACATGCTCATGCACTTAACTTAAAAGAAAATGGAATGGACGTTACTATCGGGCTTAGAAAAGATTCTAAGACTTGGTCTGTTGCTGAAGAAGCAGGATTTGTTGTAAAAGAAACTGGAGAAGCAGTTAAAGATGCAGATGTAGTTATGGTATTAATACCTGATGAAATTCAAGGAGATACTTATACTAATAGCATAGCTCCAAACTTAAAGAAAGGTGTTTACCTTGGATTTGGACATGGATTTAACATTCATTTCAAGAAAATTCAACCAAGAGAAGATGTAAATGTATTTATGGTTGCTCCAAAAGGACCTGGACATTTAGTAAGAAGAACTTTCCAAGAAGGAAGTGGAGTGCCTTGTCTAATAGCTGTATATCAAGATCCTAGTGGAGATACAAAAGATGTTGCTCTTGCTTGGGCTTCTGGTATTGGTGGAGGAAGAGCAGGAATTCTTGAAACTACATTCAAACAAGAAACTGAAACTGACTTATTTGGAGAACAAGCTGTTCTTTGTGGAGGAATTACAGAACTTATCAAAACTGGATTTGAAGTTTTAACTGAAGCTGGTTATGATCCTGTAAATGCTTACTTTGAATGTTTACATGAAATGAAATTAATCGTTGACCTTATCTATGAAGGAGGATTTGGAAAAATGAGACATTCTATTTCTAATACTGCAGAATATGGTGATTTCTTAGCAGGACCAAAAGTTATAACATCAGTTTCAAAAGAAGCAATGAAAGGACTTTTAGCAGATATCCAATCTGGTAAATTTGCTGATGAATTCTTAGCAGACTCTAAAGCAGGACAACCTTTCTTAAAAGCTCATAGAAAAGCTGCAAGTGAACATCAACTTGAAAAAAAGTTGGACAAGAATTAAGACAATTAATGTCTTGGATTAAATAGTAAAAATAAAAAAAGCAGGATATACTTGCTCGAGTATATCCCACATAAAATTCAAACTAATAAAAATTAGAGTAACAAAAACAACATCTATGCCCGTAGGTGTTGTTTTTTTATTTTTTAATCATATTGATTTTTTTATTTTTTTAGTGCTATCATAGAGATATAGTTAATCTTAAATATTTAGGAGGGGTTTAAATGAAAAAAATTTTTCTTTAAAAATTTATGTTGATTTTTTTATTCTATCTTTATTTAGTTCTTTTACTTATGCTGATGGAGTATTTTTCTAAGTATTATAATGGTAGGTTTAATTATGTTATTAATGTTCCTACTACAAAAATATGAAAATGGAGTTGGAGGAACTGAAAATTTAAATTTTGTTAAAAAAACTCTAACTTAATTCCAACTAAAAATTTCTTCAGTGCTTATGAGGGAGCTAATAGTGATGGGCTAACTATCCAAGATATAAATGAAAAATATCATTATTCTTGCTTATGGTTCTTATTTTTCTAAATTCAGAAGAAGTCAATGGTTTGAGTAGAGAAACTATAAGAAACTCTTTTGAATATGATAGGCTTTAATTACAATCTATTTTTTTAAGAAAAATACTATAATGGAAATTTACCTAGAAATATTGATCCTTTAAAATATGACTATAACAAAAAAACTTATTTATCTATGGTGAAAATGTAGCCTATAATACTATTGGAAAAAAATTTCTATGTTATTTCTTATATAGAGGAAAATAAAATTGTTTACAAAAAAAGTTATATACAGTAAAGATAGCAATGCCTATATAGTATTTCAAGCCTCATATCTACCAAAAAGATAAAAAAAGTTCATGGATAAACTTGTTGTTGAAATGGTAAATAGTATTAGATACTAAAACAAAAAAAGCAGGAGAATTACTGCAATAACTCTCCCACATAAAACTAGCTAATATAAGTTTTTTTAGATAATAAAAAAAGAAAATTACTATTATTATTACTACAAATAGTTTACGCATCTTTCTTCTACTTCTAAGGAGTAGCAAATAATAAAGATGTAAAAAAAGAATGTACTGCAATACATTCTTTTTTTATTTTTCCCTTAATTTTTTTAACAAACTATTAACACTTATATCTAAAAATATGCTAAAAATATCTACAGATAATTTTTTTAAGATTATATTCAAAAAAATATAGGGAGGATTTATGTTAATTTTTTTACAGAAAATCTTTAGAAAAAAATATTGAAAAAAATTCATTGAAGATATTAAGAAAGCTAGTAAAAAAATTTAGATAAGGAAAATCAAAAAAATTTATTGAGGACATTTTTTTCTTGAAAAAAAGGATGGTACTAAATACACTTATTATGCTTCTTATTTAAGAGCAACTTTAAAAGCAAGTATTGTTATCAAAAAAAGATGTTAAGCTTTAATGATATTTTTTTCCTAAAAAAATGTCTATCCTGCTATGGAATTACTTGTAGGAAAGAAGTTTTTTTAAAAAAATATTTTTTTAGAAATTTCAAAAGAATGCAACAAAAATACTCTTTTTTTCTAGGGGATATAGTCGTAGAATGGTAAGAAGTTCTAGTTACTATAACTATATAGATTTTTTTATTTGACTTATTTACTGATTTAGTTGATTTAAATTTTCTAAATCTTGATTAAAAAAATATGGTCGCACACTTGTGACTCTAGCACTCGTAGGGTGTCAGTCATGAGTTAGACCATTAAGTATAGTCAGCATATATAGAAATATGTATGTAGAGGTAGCAACTTTAAAAAGCTATCCAATACTACTCGAATTGCTGGAAACCCCTAAAACTAGTATAACTACAACATAGTACCTAAATAATATGGTACAAATGTGAAAGTGGCGAAAGCAGAAAAAATATACTAGATGGCATAAGGTTAAATCCTAAGTGTTAAGATAATGGGCAATCAGCAGCCAAGACCGAAAGGTAAGGTTCAACGACTATTCCTCCTGAGGAAAGTACACTAAAAGCTAGTGGAAGTGGGTAGACCCTAAACAGATAGAGCTGTGGGATAAGATATAGTCTGTGCTTAATAGAAATATTAAGAAGTTCGAGGCTAATCTTCTTAATTTATTAAGGAGTGTATATGCCAAGAGAACTGCATAAGTGGTAGCGTACTTATGTGAACGACAACCTCTAAAACGACTGAGTCAGTTTTTAGGTTCATATATTTAGAAAAAAATTTTACTTTTTTTCATTTACTTATAGTATAAAAAAAGTGGTATACTATATATAGGTAAATGGAGGTGAAATCGTATGGAAAAAAAGCATATAAGTTTAGATTTTATCCAACTAAAACTCAAATAGCAATATTAAATTGTACTTTTGGTTGTGTAAGATATGTCTATAATCATTTTTTTAGGTTTAAAACAAGAACTATATAACAAAGAGAAAAAAATCTATGTCATATAGTGAGTGTAGTAAAGAATTAACAGTTTTTAAAACAAGAGAAAGAATGGTTAAAAAGATGTAGATAAATTTTTCTTTACAAAAATTCTTTAAAAGATTTAGATAAAGGCATATAAGAACTTCTTTTAGTGGAAGTGGCTATCCAAAGTTTAAATCTAAGAAAGATAATAGAAAATCATACAGAACCAATTATACAAATAATAATATAGAGTTTTTTTAGATAAATGGATAAAAAGTACCTAAGTTAGGAAAAACTAAAAAAATAAGAGATAAAATAAAACCACAAGGAAGAATAATAAATGCAACAATAACCCAAGTACCTAGTGGAAAATATTATATATCTTTATGTTGTACTGATGTGGAAGTAGAAAAATTAGAAAGTACAAATAAGAATGTTGGAATAGATTTAGGTATAAAGGACTTTGCGATTACCAGTGATGAAATCTCAATAGAAAATCCAAAAATATTTACAAAAAAATCTTTGAATAAACTAGCTATATTACAAAGAAAACTATCACGAAAACCAAAGGGTAGTTCAAATAGAAATAAAGCTAGAATAAAAAGTAGCAAGATTATTTGAGAAAAATATCAAATCAAAGAGAAGATTTTTTTGCAAAAAGTTATCAACAATGCTAATAAAAAGAATATGATATTATTTGTATGGAAGATTTACAAGTAAAAAAATATGGTAAAAAAATCATAAATTAGCAAGAAATATTGTAGATGTATCATGGAGTGAATTTAATAGAATACTAGAATACAAAAGCTAAATGGTACAAAAGAACAATAGTAAGAGTAGATAAATTTTTTTGCAAGTAGTCAAATATGTAATTGTTGTGGATACAGAAATGAGGAAGTAAAAAGATTTAAGTGTGAGAGAATGGACTTGTCCAGTATGTGGAGCTGTACATAATAGAGATATAAATGCAGCCAAAAAAACATATTAAAAAGAAGGACTAAAGATATTAGGTATAAGTGCTTAAATATACAATATATGAACCGTAGGAACTATGGGGATAGCTTGGTAAATTTAGTTGGCTAACAGAAGCAACTACTACCCAAGAACCCTGCGACTTCAGTCGTGGGAGGTTCAGGATGTAGATGTATATATTAAAATTGACGAATTAGGTCAATCTGAAATTATCTATGAAAAAAAGCTGGAAAAAGAATTAAAAATCTCTACCTACTAAATTAAAGAAAGATAAGTATATTGAAGATATCAAAGAAGTGCATAAGAATTTAAAAAGAACAATATCGTCGTTCAAGAAAAAAATGCTTGAAGAAGCTATGGAAGATGGTACGGAATTCTATGGTTATGAAATAGAAAACCTTATGACTAATCCTGTTATTGCACCTATTTTTGAAATCTCTTGTTTTCAAAATGGATAAGAATTTAGGTTACTATGAAGATAAGAAATTAAAATCTATTAACAAAAAAAGCTATTGCAGTTAAAGATGATAGTTTATTAAAAATTGCACATTGCTTTTGACCTATTTGAAAGCAGTGATTGGGCTAGTTATCAAAAAGATATATTTGATAGAGAGTTAAAGCAACCTTTCAAACAAGTTTTCAGAGAACTTTATGTTAAAACTGCTGATGAAAAAGGTAGAGATAAATCTCTTCGTTATGCAGGACATCAAGTTCAACCTACTAAAACAGTTGCTCTTCTAAAAAAACTAGAAGATGGATAATTGATGGGCAAGAAGGCTTAGAAAAAGTTTACTATAAGGAAAATATTATTGCTAAAATCTATGCACTTGCAGATTGGTTCTCTCCTACTGATATAGAAGCACCTACTTTGGAAGAAGTACAATTCTTTGATAGAAAAACATTTAAACCTATCTTAATAGATGATGTACCAGATTTAGTATTTACAGAAGTTATGAGAGATATTGACTTAGTTGTAAGTGTTGCACATATTGGTGATGTTGACCCTGAGGCAAGCCATTCTACTATTGAAATGAGAAAGGCTATTGTTGAATTCAACTGCAAACTATTTAAATTGAAAAATGTTAAATTCAGTGAAAATCATGTCTTGATTAAAGGTGAAAGAGCAGAATATTCAATACACTTAGGAAGTGGACTTGTTCATCAAAAAGCTGGAAGTGCTATAAATGTATTGCCAGTTCATTCTCAACATAGAGGAAGAGTGTTCTTGCCATTTATAGATGATGATCCTAAGACAGCTGAAATTATGGCTAAAGTAATACTATTTGCACAAGATGAAAAAAATTAAAGATGTATTTATTTTTGGAGCAAATAAAATAGTAAAAAAATATTAGAACTATCAATAGTATTGAGAATATTAAAGTGGACAAAAAGCACCTATGCCAGTGGGTGCTTTTTTTATTAATAGATATAAATTATCTTCTAATTTTTATTAATAATCCAAAGTAGAATACAAGCTCCTACTACAGATACAAAAAAATACTATGGAGATTTAAACCTGTAATTGTCTCAGCTCCAAAAAAAGTTAAAAACAAATCCTCCTATGAAAGATCCTATTATCCCTGTTATTATATTATCTATTAAGCCTGTTCTTGAATTCATTAATCTATTAGCTATCCAACCTGATAAAGCTCCAAGTACTAACCAAGCAATAACTCCCATATTTTTCCTCCTTTTATTTATAAATTGTAGTATTTTTATAAAATTAAAAATTTTTTTCTACATTATATATTAATTATAAAGATTATGCAAATAAGTTCCAAAAGAAAAAAATGCTATTTATATTTTTTTCTTTTTACAATGTTATAATATAATAAAAATAAACTTAGGAGGACTGATTATGAAAAAAATTTTTTTATTCTTACTTTTTATCTGTGTTTCTTATCTCTAATAGTCTTTTTTTGCTACTACTAATGACAAACATATTTTTCTATTTAGATAATCCAACTGATAAAAAAATATAAAAAAATAACTTTAGATAGCAAGGTATATAATTTAAAACCAAAGACTTATGAAGTTTTAAATTTAAAAAAAGAGGAGAACATATTGCTGAACTATCAGATGGAACAAAGGTATATTTTTAAAAATTTTTGCTAACTCTAAGGGAGGTATTATTAATCCAAGTGGAGCAACTTATACTATAAATTATTTTTCGTTATCAAAGCCCAAGAATAAGTGTTGACTGGCGAGAGCCTGAAGATACTGTTCTTCCTACATATAATGACTTTATAATGGATAAAAAAATTATATAGCTTGGGAATATGATATTTTTTTGAAGAGGTTACTAAGGAAAGCATGCCAAAAAAAACTTCATCCTGATGAGGACATCCATGTTTTCACTAAAATATATAGTCCTTCTGAGGTTAAAGAGCCTGATTATACTAAAGGAAAAAGCAATAGAGGTTTACAATTTTTAAAAAAATCTGATATTGATATAGAAAATCCAAAGGCTAATTTACCTAAGCTAGACAGTGACTACAACATTCCAAATAGTGATGATGAAGTTTTTTTCAAAATTATATAAAACAAATTATAGCTTTAGATAAGGCTTACATGAATACAAATGATGCAAAAAAACAAAAAGAAAATATTGCAAGAATATGATAAAATAGCTAAAATAATATGGTCAAAAATATTCAAAAATACCATATTGTTGAAGGTTCTTATAATAAAAGTAAGTCTAAAAAAATTAAATTTAAAAAAAGTTTAGACAGAGGTGTTATCATAACTAAAATAGAAAAAAATAACACTGAATCTTTCATAACAGGATATTATCTCTCCTTAACAAGTGAAGCACTTTTAGCTTTGTGCTACAAGTGTTCTAATATACTTAATAAAATAGGGGTTATTGCAAAATTAAATTTTCAATTAATTTGCAACAACCCCTTATTCTGTAGATGTTTTTTTATAACTTAAACTTATTACTTCAATTTTAAATACTGCAACACAATTTAGTATTTTTATCAACTTTATTTATCTTTGTTTCTTTCTTCTTTAACTCTCTTAGAGATATTTTCAGGAACTTCTTCATATCTTATGAATTCATATTCAAATTCTCCTCTTCCTTGAGTTAAAGCTCTTAAATCTATAGAATATTTTAATATTTCAGCTTCAGGAACTTCTGCAAATAAAAGTTGTTCTCCAGCTTCATTGTGATCCATTCCTAGAACTCTACCTCTTCTTTTGTTTAAGTCTCCCATTACATCTCCCATATATTCTTCAGGGATAGTAATTTTCATTTTAACAACAGGTTCTAATAGAACAGGTTTAGCTTTTTCCATACCTAGTTTGAAAGCAAGTATTGCAGCTAACTTAAATGAAAGGTCATTAGAATCAACAGGGTGATAACTTCCATCATATAGAGTAGCTTTAAAGTTGATAACAGGGTATCCTGCTAGAACACCTTTTTCTTTAGCTTCCATAAGTCCTTTTTCAACTGCAGGTATATAGTTTCTAGGAACGACTCCACCTTTAATTTCATCTACAAATTCAAATTCTTTATCAGAAGGCTCAAATCTAATGAATACATCTCCATATTGTCCAGCTCCACCAGATTGTTTTTTATGCTTTCCTTGAACTTCTGCTTTTCCAAGTATAGTTTCACGATAAGAAACAATAACATCTTGTAATTCAGCATGAACTCCAAATTTATTTTTTTATCTTACATAAAAATTATATATAGATGTTTTTTTCTCCTTGTCCACCTATTAATAATTGTTTTTGTTTCATAGTTTCTAGTTACAACAAATGTAGGATCTTCTTCCATAACTCTTTGTAGAGCTGTACTTAATTTTTTTCATCATCATTTTTTTATCTGCAGGTAAAACTCCAGAGAAAAATATTTGGTTTAGGGAATCTTATCTTATTGAATACAACTGGGTAGCTCTTATCACATAAAAGTATCTCCAGTTTGAGTGTATAATAATTTAGTTGTTGCCCCTATATCTCCAGCATGTAATTCTTCAATTTCTATTTGTTTATTACCTTGCATTGTTATAAGTTGAGTGATTCTTTCTTTTTTTGTTTTTTTCTTAGGGTTGAAAAACTTCAGTTTCTTTTTTTAAGAACACCTGAGTTAACCTTAAAGAAAGTGATTTTTTTCCAATAAATGGATCAACTAAAGTTTTTAAAAACTATAGCTGAGAATGGATTTTTCATCAGATATTTTAACAATCTTTTCTTGTTGAGTTATAGGATCTTCTCCAACTCTTTGTCCACTAAATAATTCAGTAGGACCAGGCATATATAGGTCTAAGTAGTTAAGTAAAGTGTGTATTCCAATGTTTTGTTGAGCTGATCCAACCATAACTGGAACGATATCACCATTAACTACACCTTTGTGTAATCCTTTTACTATTTCTTCTTGAGTGAATTCTTCACCAGCAAAATATTTATCCATTAAAGCTTCATCAGTTTCAGCAATAGCTTCAAATAATAGATTTCTAACTTCACTTACATCAACATCATCAGGAATAGGAGTGTCAACACATTCCTTTCCATCAAATACTCTTCCAACCATATCAACAACATTTACAAAACCTTTAAATTCATCTTTTTCACCTATAGGAATACAGAAAGGAGCAATTTTCTTACCAAATTTTTCCTTTAGTTCAGTTAAAAGTTTTGTATAGTTAACATAACCTTTATCCATTTTATTTACAAAAATAATTCTAGGCAATTTTCTTTCTTCAAGTAGCTTCCAAGCTTTTTCAGTTCCAACTTCGACTCCAGCAGTGGCGTCTAAAACTAATACAGCAGAAGCAGATACTCTAAGAGATGATATAACTTCTCCAACAAAAATCAAAAATATCCTGGGGTGTCAAGGAAGTTAAGTTTAACGTTATTATGTTCAACAGGAATCAAAGATGTATTGATTGAAAAAATTCTACGAATTTCTTCTTTATCAAAGTCAGAAACAGTAGTTCCATTTTCTACATCGCCTTTTCTCTTGATATAGTCCTTAACATATAGGATAGACTCTATTAATGTAGTCTTTCCAGAGCCTCTATGTCCTAATAGAGAGATATTTCTAATATTATCAGTGGTAAAAACTTTCATACACATTGCCCCCTTTATTAAAATATTTAATTTTTAAAATTATTTTTATGGTTGTATTTTAACTTTTTTATATCAAATAGTCAATGTTTATTTTTTTATTAATTGGACTCTTATCACGGATTAAATACAAAATGAATTAAAATTTTTAAAAAAATTATAATAAAGTATTTTATGAAATTGTATTTTATAAAGTTTTTTGAATATAATGATATGAGGATAAAAAAAATTATTATAGGAGGGCTATGAAAATATGTTGGAATTTTTCCTAGTAATAATGATGGAAAAAAATTTCTGGGATAAGTGAAGCGGGGATTGAAACATTTAGAGGAGATTTATTGAAGTCATTAGCAAAAAGAAATTTGTCAAAAATTCTTTAGATGCAATTGCTAAATCGGAAGAACCAGTTTTAGTAGAGTTTGAACTTTATGAAGTTCCTTTTTAAAAAAATGATGAAAGAATAATTGGATTAAAAAAATATTTTTAAATTGGCTAAAGAATATTGGAAAGAAAATGAAAAAAACAATAAGGATTTTAGAAAAAGCAGAAAAATTTTGAAAGAGATAGAATTAGAATATTGAGAATAAGTGACTATAATACAACAGGTTTGATAGGTTCTGATAAAAAGAAGAACTCTACTTGGAATAATTTAGTTAAGTCATCAGGGGTATCTGATAAAAACAGGTAGTTCAGGAGGAAGCTATGGGATAGGAAAAATCTGCACCTTTTGCTTGCTCAGATTTAAGAACAGTTTTTTTATAATACTCTTGATATAGATAATTTACAGGCTTTTTCAAGGAGTAGCTAATTTAGTTTCTTTTGAGAAAGAACAAAACATAACAACACAAGGCACAGGCTATTATGGAAACTCAGAAGACAACACAGCAATTAGAAAAAAATGGAATATTTTTGGTTCATATATAAGGAAAGATTGTGGGACAGATATTTATGTCATAGCTTTCCTAGATGATGAAGAATGGGAAAAAAAGATAATAGAAGCAATTTTAGAAAACTTTTTTTAATAGCTATTCTTAAAAAGTAATATTGAAGTTAAAGTAGGAAAAAAACTTTAATAAATAGAGAAAGTTTAAATTCTTTAATGGAAGAACATAAAGACAACATCTTACTAACATACAATTATTACCAAGTATTATTGGAGAATGATTCAAAAAGCAATGGAATTCTCTTAGGGATTTAGGAATATTTAAGTTATACTTAGCAATAAAAAAAGATTTTTAAAAAGGAGTATACTAATTTCAAGAAGTAATGGAATGAAGATTTTTTTGACAAAAAGGAATTTCTTCTTCTATTCAATTCTCAGGAGTATGTATTTTTAGAAGATGAAAAAAATAAATAGTTATTTTCGTGAAATGGAAACACCACAACATAATAACTGGGAAACTGATAGACATAGAAACCCTAAAGAAGCAGAAAAAAATAAAAAAAGAATTTTTTTAGAATGTTAAAAAGAGAAGGTTTTGGAAAAGGGTAAAGAAACAATTACAGCTGAAATGGACGCAGTTGGAATGGGTGAGTATCTACCTGATATACAAGATGTAAATACTGACTCTGAAAAATAAGAAAGAAAAATATTGAGAATGTAAAGAAAAAAAATTTGAATATAATAAAGTAACAACAATAGAAGCAACTAATAATAGCTCAATAAAAAGCTCCAGATGTAGAGGAGCAAAGTTATATCAATGAATTGAGTGAAGATGGTGAAATTGAAGCTGATATTCCTTCAGAAGATTATATAAATACAAGTGATGAAAAAGAAGGAACTGGAAATCGAAATTTAAGAGAAGGAGATAAATTTGAAAATTCTAAATTTAGTCATATAACCCCTTCGAGTATTAGAATTTTTTTAAAGTTTCTGATAGCGATGAAGAAAACACATATAAGATGGTATTTAGTCTAAGTAAAGATACTAAAAAAATATTATTATAGCAGTTTCTATTGCAGGGGAACAAGGAAATATACCAGTTGTAATAAAAAAATGCAAGAAAGAATAATGGAGAAATTTTTAAAAAAAGTAGATACAATAAAGTAGAAATGGAAGGTTTATTAAAAGATACTAAATATAATATTCTGTTCTCTTTGAATGATAGTGAAAATTATCCAGTGGAGGTGAAAATCTATGGAGATAAAATATAAGTTATATCCATATCCTGTTTTATGGAATAAAAAAATGATGACTATAAAATGCCTTCAGAATTTTTCAGCTGAAATTAAGGCTGAAGAAAATTTCAAAAAAATACCAAACTAAAAAAATAAAATTTTTTTCTTAAAAAGACAAAAGAAATAGAAAAAGTTAATTAGAGAAAATAAAGCTGAATATGTAGTTCATATAGAAGGAACTAGAACATATTTCAGAGACTTTATATCTACAAGAGAAACAGAAATTACTTATGACTTAAAAAGATAGAGATATATTAGGAAAACTTGAGATAAATTTCTTTATTTTAGCAAAAGCAGGATATTAGAGGATATAGAAATGATAACTTCAATGAAGATTATTCTTCTGAAGCTTTTTAATTTAAAGAAAGGGAATATAATTGCTATTGCAGATGGATATAGATTTGATATAGAAAAAAATGATGATGAACTTGGTAAGATATCGTCAATCTTCAGCATCTGTAAAAAAAGAAACAGTAGAACAGACAGGAATGACTGTGGATATGAGTTATGAAAAAAATTAGAATAGGTTTGAATATAACTGATTATGTAAATTATAGTCAATTAAGTCAAAATCCTAATAAAGTAGATTCGGTTAACTCTATCATTATATTTCCAGCTTTAATATATTTTTTTGAGCAGTTGAAAAAAAGATTTCACTGAGACTGACTACACAGAATATAAAATGGTTTAGAGCATTAGAGAATATCTTTAAAAAAATGGACAAGAATTAAATAAAGAATTATTAGAAAATGAAATTTCTATTGACTTAGCACAAAGAGTTTTTAAATTATCCTATTGAAAGAGCTTTCAATTCTTTAACAAACGAAGATGAGGGAGATGATGAAGAATGAATTTAAAATTTATGAAAGAGGATGCCTTACTACATTTTTAAAGAAAAATTTAAAAATATAACTATAAAAAAATTATCTTTTAGACAGTGCAGATTGGATATACGAAAAGTATGAAAACCCTCTTGAAGAATCTAGAATTTTAGCTTCAGATTTTTTTCCTTAGATATGACTCAAAAAGAAGTTTCAATAGGAGATTGTAATAATGTAAGAATAATGTATAAAAATCTAAAACATATCTCTAATACGCAGGCGATGGATGAAAGATTATGGGCAGGCTTAAGTCATAGTATATTTTTGGGATTATTTGCAGTATAGAACTAAAATAAATGAGGAAAAAAATAACAGAAAATAAGATACTTTTTTTAGTTATTTTTTTAAAAAGAGGTGGGAAAAAGAATACTTGTTATAAATCCTTTAACTCGTTTATGGTGGGTTGGAAGGCAAGTTTATGATCCTTCAAATGAGGAAGATCCCTTCTATGCTTTTAGAATTTTTTTAAAGAGAGATTTCAGTACTAAGGTTTTAAATTTATTTTCGTATAACTATACAAATAATCCTAAAATAGTGAGAGCTATATTAGTCGCTTTAGCACAACTAGAAAAAGGAGAATAATATTGTTATTACTAGAAATCCTTATTTAAAAAAATATTAAAATATCTGAATATGCTAGGTGGAAGTATTATTTTTAGATTCATTGGAGCAAGAGGAAATTGTAGAAAAAAATAAAAAAACATATTATTATAAAAATCTTGAAACAAAAAAATAGATTATTAAAAAAAGGGTAAATAAGAAAGGGGGCTGTTGCAAAATAATAAAATGCAACAGTCCTTATTTTTATCCATTTACTCCACTCATAAGAATTTCATTATCTTCATCTAATTCAATATTGGCAAGATGTCCAAAAAGATAATCAGGTTCACAATCTAAATCAAAATTACAACTTATATCATCTTCATTTTCTATAAAAAAATTAATGTATGCAATATATAATGAGTTAGAAAAATTCATCTTCTGTGAGAGGAGCAGAGAATTTTAAATCATCAATTTTAGCTTTTTTTCTTTTTTGATAGTTGTTTTTTTCTATCTCATCATTCAAACCATAGAACATTCCTTCATCTTCAATAAAAAGTTTTTACATATTAATTTCTTATTCTTCTCTATCCAATCTAATTTTATCTTCAATTAGTTTTAATGTATCTTCAGAGAAATTGATATCATTTTCATCATCAAATTCTATTATAATATCAACATCATTTCTATTCCAAAGACTAATTGTTCCATTTATTTCAACCTCGTCTTCAATTTTAGTTTTTAGAAAGATATTTGCTATTTTTTTAAAAATATTTTTTTACTTCTTTTAAATTCATAATAGACCTCCTTAAAAAAATTAAACTTATATTATATAAAAAAAGTATAACAGAAATAAAAATGTAAAAGTAAAGAAATTAAGGTTGACAATAAAAGATAAAAAAAGTTTATAATATCTAAGTTATAATTATAAAGAAAAAAATTAGATTAAATAAGAAAGGAGGGTAAAATGCCTACTCTAAGTCAATTAGTAAAAAAAGGAAGACAAACATTAACTGAAAAGAAAAAATCTCCAGCTTTACAAGGAAACCCACAAAGAAGAGGAGTTTGTATCAGAGTGTACACTACTACACCTAAGAAACCAAACTCAGCTTTTAAGAAAAAGTTGCCAGAGTAAAATTAACAAATGGAATTGAAGTTACATGTTATATTCCTGGTGAAGGACATAACTTACAAGAACACTCAATCGTTCTAGTAAGAGGAGGAAGAACAAAGGATTTACCAGGGGTTAGATATAAAATCATTAGAGGTGCTTTAGATACTGCTGGTGTTGCAAAGAGAAAACAAGGAAGATCTAAGTACGGAGCGAAAAACGCATAATAAACGAATAAAGGAGGTGTAAATTTAATGTCAAGAAGAAGAGCTGCGGTAAAAAGAGATGTTTTACCTGATTCAAGATACTCTGATAAAGTTGTAACTAAAGTAATCAACTCAATAATGCTAGATGGGAAAAAATCAATAGCTGAAGGAATATTCTACTCAGCAATGGATTTAATAAAAGAAAAAACTGGACAAGAAGGATATGATGTTTTCAAACAAGCTTTAGAAAATATTAAACCTCAAATAGAAGTTAGATCTAGAAGAATTGGAGGAGCTACATACCAAGTTCCAGTTGAAGTAAAAGCTGATAGACAACAAACACTTGCTATAAGATGGTTAACTACTTATACAAGAGCAAGAAAAGAATATGGAATGATAGAAAAACTTGCAGCAGAATTAATTGCAGCAGCAAATAATGAAGGTGCAACTATTAAGAAAAAAGAAGATACTTATAAGATGGCAGAAGCTAACAGAGCGTTCGCACACTATAGAGTATAATAATATAAATGTTTTCGTTTTAAATCGAGGAGGATAAATTTAATGGCTAGGAAAGTATCATTAGATATGACTAGAAACGTTGGAATAATGGCCCATATCGATGCGGGGAAAACAACAACAACAGAAAGAATATTATTTTATACTGGAGTTGAAAGAAAAATAGGAGAAGTTCACGAAGGTCAAGCTACAATGGACTGGATGGAACAAGAGCAAGAAAGAGGAATTACAATTACTTCTGCTGCTACTACATGTTTCTGGAAAGGACACAGAATAAATATAATAGACACACCAGGTCACGTGGACTTTACTGTTGAAGTTGAAAGATCTCTAAGAGTACTAGATGGGGCTGTTGCAGTGTTCTCAGCTGTTGATGGTGTACAACCACAATCGGAAACAGTATGGAGACAAGCTGATAAATATAAAGTACCAAGACTAGCTTTCTTTAACAAAATGGATAGAATTGGTGCAAACTTTGATATGTGTGTATCAGATATTAAAGAAAAATTAGGTTCAAATCCAGTACCTATACAAATTCCTATAGGTGCAGAAGACCAATTTGAAGGAGTAGTAGACCTAATAGAAATGAAAGAAATTGTTTGGCCAGTAGATTCAGACAATGGACAACATTTTGATGTAAAAGATATTAGAGCAGAATTACAAGAAAAAGCTGAAGAAGCAAGACAATATATGCTTGAATCTATAGTTGAAACTGATGATGCACTAATGGAAAAATTCTTTGGTGGAGAAGAAATAACTAAAGAAGAAATACTTAAAAGGATTAAGAAAAGCTACTATAGACAATACAATAGTTCCAGTTGTTTGTGGAACAGCGTTCAAAAATAAAGGTATCCAAGCTTTATTAGATGCTATAGTAAACTTCATGCCAGCTCCAACAGACGTTGCAATGGTTGAAGGAAGAGACCCTAAAGATCCTGAAAAATTAATAGACAGAGAAATGTCAGACGAGGCACCTTTCGCATCTCTAGCTTTCAAAGTTATGACAGACCCATTTGTAGGAAGATTAACATTCTTCAGAGTATATTCTGGTATAGTTGAAAAAGGAGCTACTGTTCTTAACTCAACAAAAGGAAAGAAAGAAAGAATGGGAAGAATACTTCAAATGCATGCTAACAAAAGAGAAGAAATTGAACAAGTATACTGTGGAGATATAGCTGCTGCAGTTGGATTGAAAGATACAACTACAGGAGATACTCTTTGTGCTGAAGATGCACCAATAGTTCTTGAACAAATGGAATTCCCAGAACCAGTTATTTCAGTTGCGGTTGAACCAAAAACTAAAAATGACCAAGAAAAAATGGGAATTGCACTATCAAAACTTGCAGAAGAAGACCCTACTTTTAGAGTTAGAACTGATGAAGAAACAGGTCAAACAATTATCTCAGGAATGGGAGAATTACACCTAGAAATCATCGTAGATAGAATGAAGAGAGAATTCAAAGTAGAATCTAATGTTGGTAAACCTCAAGTTGCTTACAGAGAAACTATAACTCAATCTTATGATCAAGAAGTTAAGTATGCTAAACAATCTGGAGGTAGAGGACAATATGGACACGTTAAAATTATCCTTGAACCAAACCCAGGTAAAGAATTTGAATTTGTAAATAAAATAACAGGAGGAGTAATTCCTAGAGAATATATACCTGCTGTTGAAAAAGGATGTAGAGAAGCTCTTGAATCAGGAGTTATCGCTGGATATCCTTTAGTTGATGTAAAAGTAACTCTATATGATGGATCATATCACGAAGTTGACTCATCAGAAATGGCATTCAAAATAGCTGGATCAATGGCACTTAAACAAGCTGCTACAAAAGCTAAACCAGTAATATTAGAACCAGTATTCAAAGTAGAAGTAACTACTCCAGAAGAATACATGGGAGATATCATTGGAGACTTAAACTCAAGAAGAGGAATGGTATCTGGAATGATCGATAGAAATGGTGCTAAGATAATAACTGCTAAAAGTACCTTTATCAGAAATGTTTGGATACGCAACTGACTTAAGATCTAAATCTCAAGGAAGAGCAACTTATTCTTGGGAATTTTTCTGAATATCTTCAAGTACCTGCTTCAATCCAAAAAGCAAATACAAGAAGAAAGAGGAAAATAATTTACTTTTTTTATACAAAAAAATAGTGTATAATATAGTAATAAAAATTATATGAAAAATAATGTAAAATAAATAGTTAACTAGGAGGAAAAAAATGGCTAAAGAAAAAAATTTGAAAGAAGCAAACCACATGTAAACATTGGAACAATTGGACACGTTGACCATGGAAAAACAACAACAACTGCTGCTATATCTAAGGTATTATCTGATAAAGGATTAGCTAAAAAAAGTAGATTTTGACCAAATTGATGCTGCTCCAGAAGAAAAAGAAAGAGGAATTACTATCAATACAGCTCATATTGAATATGAAACAGCAAATAGACACTATGCTCACGTTGACTGTCCAGGACACGCGGACTATGTTAAAAATATGATAACTGGTGCTGCACAAATGGACGGAGCTATACTTGTTGTATCAGCTGCTGATGGTCCTATGCCTCAAACAAGAGAACATATCTTACTTTCTAGACAAGTTGGAGTACCATATATTATTGTTTATTTAAATAAATCAGATATGGTTGATGATGAAGAATTACTAGAATTGGTAGAAATGGAAGTTAGAGAATTATTAACTGAATATGGATTCCCAGGAGATGACATCCCTGTAATTAGAGGTTCATCATTAGGAGCTTTAAATGGTGAAGAAAAATGGATAGAAAAGATAATGGAACTTATGGATGCAGTAGATAGCTATATCCCTACTCCTGAAAGAGCAGTAGATCAACCATTCTTGATGCCAATAGAAGACGTTTTCACTATCACAGGAAGAGGAACAGTTGTTACAGGAAGAGTTGAAAGAGGAATCATCAAAGTTGGAGAAGAAATTGAAATAGTTGGAATTAAACCTACAACTAAAACAACTTGTACAGGGGTTGAAATGTTTAGAAAACTTCTTGATCAAGGTCAAGCAGGAGATAACATTGGAGTTCTATTAAGAGGAACTAAGAAAGAAGAAGTTGAAAGAGGACAAGTTCTTGCTAAACCAGGAAGTATTCACCCTCATACAAACTTTAAAGGAGAAGTTTACGTATTAACTAAAGATGAAGGAGGAAGACATACTCCATTCTTCTCAGGATACAGACCTCAATTCTACTTCAGAACTACTGACATCACTGGTGCAGTTACTCTACCTGAAGGAGTAGAAATGGTAATGCCAGGAGATAACATCACTATGACTGTAGAATTAATCCACCCAATCGCTATGGAACAAGGATTAAGATTCGCTATCAGAGAAGGTGGAAGAACTGTTGCTTCTGGAGTTGTTTCTGAAATAATTAAATAATAAAAAAATTAATAAATAATTTTAATACCCTTGATTTTTTTCAAGGGTATTTTTTTAGTTAGAAAATGCTTTTTTTATATGGAAATTTCTAGATTTTTAGAATTGCGATTTTTTTGGTAAAAAAAGCATTAATATTATTGACAAAAATAATATATGAAAGTTATAATTGTAATAAATAAAAAAATAACATTATCGTATCTAAAAAAATATAAAAAAATAACTTAGATACAAAGGAATGTTAGTTAAAAGGAAATTATGCTTTAAATTTTTTTAGGGGAATCAAAAATGAACAGTAATAATCTAGACACTATGGAGAAAAATCTACGATCAATTGCAAAAAGATATGAGAATGTTAAGTACTCAATTGGACTTGCAGTTCTTTTCTTGATGAAGGGAACAAGTGCATTTTCTGATGAGAATAAGATACAAGAAGTAGAAAAACAAAAAGAAGTCATAACAAACGATCAAATAGCAAAATCAACAGTTAAAGAAGAAAAAAACAAAAACCAAAAAGCCTCTTGGGCAACTATGCAATTTGGTGCTAATGATTTGTATAGCAATTTTTTTGTTACACCAAAATCTGAAGTAGAAAAAACTGTTTTAGTAGCTAGTGCAGATAATAGTTCAAGTTTACCTATGTTTGCTAAACTATCATCAGATATAGAGTCTATAGATACTCCCACAATGGAAGAAATTAAAGTAGGTAAAGAAAATTTAAGAGATTCTGTAGGAAATTTAAAAAGGTAAAAATAGATGTGGCAAGAAGAGAAAAATAACAAAAGAAATCAATGGTTTAAGATTAGAATTAATTCAACTTATGGAACAAGGAAACCAAGTAGTAAAATCACCTTGGGCTTCTTGGCAATTTGGAGTAAACTACTATTATGACAATTGGGGAGGAACTTATAGAGGTAGAGGAGATAAGACAGAAAAAAATATCCTTATGAAGGAATACTTGAAAGAGATACAAATGAAATGTATAGATATATAGCCACTAATAGTGCTATGTATTCAAATTTATCTAAAAGTACTAATGTGAGGTCTGCTTCAACAAATAGGAGAAAAGGCTTATCTAATTATGGTATAGCTAGTAATATATCTCAAAAGGAACCAATAGTATCATTAGAACTAAATGCTGGCATAAGTCCAAGAGTGATTAATAAAAAATCACCTAACACAGCACCTACACCACCAGATATACTATTACCAACTTTTGAGCCTAAATTTGTTAACCCACCAGTTATACCTAATGCTCCTCACTCACCTACATTAACGCTGCCTAGTTTTAATGTAAATGTGGGATCGTCAAATAATGCTTCTAAAAAAGTTATACTAGGATATGGAGATAACTCTTTAATTCAAGAAGTGGCTATAACAGGTGGAGATTTTAAAATAAAAAGAAACCCTATAAGGGCAGCATACAATGGTACTCAAGGAACTGTACCTTCTGGAACACCGCCTATGTGGCATTATAGTTTTGTAAATTATTCTGGAAAATCTCCTTTTGCTTCAGTACAAGGAGGTCATCAATTTCCATCAACTATAACGAATGCAATGGGTGGATTTTCGTGGAAACCCTTAGGATATAGTTGGTCAGGTTTAAATGAGCCAGGAACAGATGCAGAAAATACTGCAACCCCTTATCAAAAAAATCTAGCTTTTCTTGCAGTAAATAAAGGGGCAATGCTAAATAATGCAAATTTTTTGTATACAAATCCAATAATGACTAGTCAACTATTAAAAGAGTTTGTACATCAGGATGTACATGGAGGAATTGCAACAGCAACAATAAGAACTGGAATTGTAGATTCAGTGGGTTCTAGTTCTTCTCTTGTAACAGCTTATGATGATATGGTTGCATATCAAACTACTGCAATACAACAATCTTTAGTACCTTATTCTGGGATAACTGAGCAGCACACTTTTTTAAATGGGGGAAAAGTGATAATTGAAGGAGCTAATACTTCATTAGGAAATACATATAGTCATATGGAAGGATCAAAAGTAAGGCAGTCTACTATTAATACTGGAGATATAATATTTCAGCCATATTCTGATGGTACTAATATTTTTGAAAAGAATACAGCAGTTTTTGTTATTTCGAAGGATACACACGAAACTATATCACCAGGAACAACAGTACCTCAAATACAAGATAGTATAAACTATAATGCAGGTAAAATAAAAATGTACACAACTAATGCAGTAGGTCTAGTAGCAGATCCTGAACAAAAAAGACCTGTTAGTTTAATAAATAGAGATACTTTTGAATTATATGGAGAAAATTCAGCAGCAATCTATTTAAAAAAATGCAGTAGCTCTAGATATACAAACAACAAATGATAAAAAAATTTTTACTTTAGATACAAAAAGATAATTCTAATAGTACTTTTAAGTACTAATTCTTCATATAAGCCTATAAAAAAATATCTGGTGATAAAAGTATAGGTTTATATAGTGTTGCAAATGGAAGTACTGTTGAAGGGAACTTTGCTCTTGATATAGGAGCCATTGGAGTAGGAAATGAAAAATTCACTACTACAACTATTTCAAATTTAACAGATGGAGTTAATCTAACTAATCATAGTATAAATACAAGTGGAAGCACTGATGATATAGAAGGTTCATATGGAATACTTTCAAAATCACCTACTGATTTAACAAGCCATCAAATTAGAATATTTGATAAGGCAGTAGGAAATGTTGGAGTTTACCCAGCAGATAACGTTGAATTAAAACTTGGTGGAGGAAGTATAGAGTTAAATGGTGGAAGTACTGCAAAAAGATAATATAGGTATATATATAGATGGACAGGGAGCAGTTACTTCAACAGGAAGTATTAAGTTAGATGGAGGAGTTGGAAATTTAGGAATCTATGCTAAGGGTGGAAATTTACCTACAGGACTTTCAAATAATGTTACAGTAAGAGAAATAAAAGGTAGTGGAACTAAAAATACAGTTTTCATTTATGGAAGTGATGGAGCAAAAATTAAACTATCTGATGGGACTTTACCCAATGGAACAGCTTTATCAAAGGGAGCTACTTATGGCTTAAATATAAGTAATGCAACTGTAGATACAGATGCAAGTACATCTAATAAAAAAAGATACAGGAGCAGTTTTTTTGCAACAGGAGCAGGAACAGAAATATCTATAAATAAGATAGCTACTTTATCAACAACAGCTAGTCCTAATATAAATATAACAGGAACAAAATTAACAGATCCAGGAACAGAGAAGTATGTTGGTTTTTGGATTAATGGCTAAAAGATGGAGCAACAATAAGAGCTAAAAAAATAATTATAAAAAAATTACTAATGGTTCTACAGCAGTTGCCTCTGTAGGTTCAGGTTCTAAAGTGGAAATGAATGGAGGAAAGATAGATTATACAGGTAAAGGTTATGCTTTATATGCAACTCCAGGTAATACTATAGATATAAGTGGGGTTAAATTAACTTTAGATGGAAATGCAGTAGCATACGAAAGAGATTTAGCAACATCTTTTCCAATAATAACTGATACAAATACAAGTATACACGTAAAATCAAAAGATGTTGTTGTTTTAAATGTAAAACACGCAAGTCCTTTAAATGTTTCATCTTTAGAGAGTACCGTAGTAAATAGTTGGGCAGGACTTTCAACAATTCCAACTTATGATATAGGAGCAATCAATTATAAGATGACAACTATTGATTAAAAATATGGTCGCACACTTGTGACTCTAGCACTCGTAGGGTGTCAGTCATGAGTTAGACCATTAAGTATAGTCAGCATATATAGAAATATGTATGTAGAGGTAGCAACTTTAAAAAGCTATCCAATACTACTCGAATTGCTGGAAACCCCTAAAACTAGTATAACTACAACATAGTACCTAAATAAAAAAATATGGTACAAGTGTGAAAGTGGCGAAAGCAGAAAAAATATACTAGATGACATAAGGTTAAATCCTAAGTGTTAAGATAATGGGCAATCAGCAGCCAAGACCGAAAGGTAAGGTTCAACGACTATTCCTCCTGAGGGAAGTACACTAAAGCTAGTGGAAGTGGGTAGACCCAAACAGATAGAGCTGTGGGATAAGATATAGTCTGTGCTTAATAGAAATATTAAGAAGTTCAAGGCTAATCTCCTTAATTTATTAAGGAGTGTATATGCCAAGAGAACTGCATAAGTGGTAGCGTACTTATGTGAACGACAACCTCTAAAAACGACTGAGTCAGTTTTAGGTTCATATATTTAGAAAAAAATTTTACTTTTTCATTTACTTATAGTATAAAAAAAGTGGTATACTATATATAGGTAAATGGAGGTGAAATCGTATGGAAAAAGCATATAAGTTTAGATTTTATCCAACTAAAACTCAAATAACAATATTAAATTGTACTTTTGGTTGTGTAAGATATGTCTATAATCATTTTTTTAGATTTAAAACAAGAGCTATATAGCAAAAGAGAAAAAAATCTATGTCGTATAATCAATGTAGCAAAGCACTGACAGTTTTAAAACAAGAGAAAGAATGGTTAAAAGATGTAGATAAATTTTTCTTTACAAAAATTCTTTTAAAAAGATTTAGATAGAGCCTATAAGAACTTCTTTAGTGGAAGTGGCTATCCTAAGTTTAAATCTAAGAAAGATAATAGAAAATCATACAGAACCAATTATACAAATAATAATATAGAGTTTTTTTAGATAAATGGATAAAAAGTACCTAAGTTAGGAAGACTAAAAAAATAAGAGATAAGATAAAACCACAAGGAAGAATAATAAATGCAACAATAACCCAAGTACCTAGTGGAAAATATTATATATCTCTGTGTTGTACAGATGTAGAAGTAGAAAAAAATTAGAAAGTACAAATAAAAAAATGTTGGAATAGATTTAGGTATAAAGGACTTTGCGATTACCAGTGATGAAATCTCAATAGAAAATCCAAAATATTTACAAAAAGTCTTTGAATAAACTAGCAATATTACAAAAGAAAACTATCACGAAAAACCAAAGGGTAGTTCAAATAGAAATAAAGCTAGAATAAAAAAATAGCAAAAATTATTTGAAAAAAATATCAAATCAAAGAGAAGACTTTTTACAAAAATTATCAACAGAGCTAATAAAAAGAATATGATATTATCTGTATGGAAGACTTAGAAGTAAAAAAATATGATAAAAAAATCATAGACTAGCAAGAAATATTGCAGACGTATCATGGAGTGAATTTAGTAGAATACTAAGTTATAAAGCGAAATGGTATGGAAGAACAATAGTAAGAGTAGATAAATTTTTTTGCAAGTAGTCAAATATGTAATTGTTGTGGATATAGAAATGAAGAAGTAAAAGATTTAAGTGTGAGAGAATGGACTTGTCCAGTATGTGGAGCTGTACATAATAGAGATATAAATGCAGCCAAAAAAACATATTAAAAAGAAGGACTAAGGCTATTAAAAGAAAGTGCTTAAATATATAAATATATGAACCGTAGGAACTATGGGGATAGCTTGGTAAATTTAGTTGGCTAACAGAAGCAACTACTACCCAAGAACCCTGCGACTTCAGTCGTGGGAGGTTCAGGGTTTATCTGCATATAATATAGATCAAGATATAAATAAAAAAAGAATGTAGTTTTTAGGAACAGCAGATAATAATTCTAAATTATTTGTTAGAAATATGGCAATTCAAAGAGCTAAGATGAATCTAGCTTCTGGAAAGAATGTGACAGCATATTTAGATGCTTCAGATTTAACAAATTTAGAAACTAGTACTGTTATAGGCTTAGATATGAACTCAAGTGCCAATGCAGTTGGTAGAAATGAGACTCAAATAAATCTAGCTAGTGGTTCAAGTGTCAATGCAGACAGAATAGATGCTGGAAGTGGAGCAATTGGTCTATTTATAAACTATGGAGAAACTAACATTGCTAGTGGAGCTAAAGTAAATGTTGAAAAGTCAGGACTTAATGATGCCAATGCAAAAGCAGTTGGAGTATATGCAGTAAATGGTTCTACTGTTAACAATGAAGGTGAAATCAATGTTGGTGGAGAAGGTTCAATAGGAGTTTTAGGAATCTCTTATAGAAAAGATAGTAATGGAGTTTTAAAAAGAAATGAGTTTGGTACTAAACCAAATGCAGGAGATGTTGGTGTAGTAAATAAAGGTAAAATAGAACTTGATGGTAAAAAAAGCAGTTGGTATCTATATAGAAAATAATGATAGTAATACTAGTGCTCCTCATACAATAGAAGCAACTAATGATACTAATGGTACTATAAATATGTCAGGTCAAGAAGCTATTGGTATGGCTGCAAAACTTGGAAATTTAGTAAATAAAGGTACAATTAATATTACAGCTGACAAAGGAACAGGAATGTTTGTAGAAACAGATGGAGTTAGACCAGCAACTATGACAAATGACTCTACTGGTACTATTTCAATAGGAGATTCTACAAGTGAAAGTGTTCTAAGAACAGGAATGTTTACTAAAAACCAAAATGTAAAAATAATAAATAAAGGTAAAATAGATGCTGGAAAGAATTCATATGCTATCTATGGAAAAGATGTAGAACTGACATCGACATCTGAATTGAATGTTGGAGATAAGGGAGTAGGAATATTCTCAACATCAACAACTCCAGCAACACCTAATATTGATATACAAGCAGGAGCTAAAATTAATTTAGGTAAAGATGAAGCAGTAGGAGTATTCTTAGGAACAGAAGCAGCTACAGGAGTTCAAGCTAATGGAGTTAGAATAAATGATGCTGGAAGTATTATGAATATAGGAGATAATTCATATGGATATGTTCTAAAAGGAAGAGGAACTACTTTTACAAACTCAAGTTCTGGTAGTGTGACTTTAGGAACAAAATCAGTTTACTTATACTCAGATGATACTACTGGAAATATAACAAATAATGTTGCATTAACTTCAAATGGTTCAACTGCAGGGACTGCATTAACAAGTGCAATAGGTGGACAAAACTATGGAATTTACTCAGCAGGAACTGTAGTAAATAATGCAAATATAGACTTCTCTAAAGGAATAGGAAATGTTGGTATTTACAGTATTAAAGGTGGAACAGCTACTAATAATGCTACAATAACTGTAGGAGATTCTAATGCAGACAGTTCTTTATACTCAATAGGTATGGCAGCTGGATATACGAGAACAGATAGTGGAAATATAATAAATAATGGAACAATAAATGTTGTAGGAAAAGATGCTATAGGAATGTATGCATCAGGACCAGGTTCAACTGCAATAAATAATGCAGGACATATAATAAATCTATCTGGTGATGGTTCTATGGGTATGTATTTGGATAATGGTGCTATAGGTGTAAATAATGGAACAATAACAACAGTAGGAAATCCAAAAGAAGCAGTTGGAGTAGTTGTAAGAAATGGTGCAGAATTTACTAATAATGGGATAGTTAATATAAGTTCTAAAGATGGATATGCTAAATATGTAAAAGGTGGAATAATTAAAAATTATGGAAGTTTTGTTGTAAGTAATGGTGCAACAGAAGATTATGCTGCTGGAAACAAGCCAACAGGGAAGGAATTAATTGTAAATGGAGTAAAAGTTGTTGATATAAATGCTCCTTTAGGAGCAACAACTGCAACAATAACTATTAATGGAATTCCACATACACCTGTTATAACAAATATTTCTGGAACAAGAAGTATGTTAACATCTAATGTTGGGATGTATATAGATACTTTGAGAGGAACAAACCCTATAAGTGGTTCATTAGGGATACTTGGTAATTCAGCAGATTTGATAGTAGGCTCTGAAGCTGCTCAAACTACTACAAGTAAAGGTATACAAGTTCCAAATAGAATAATAGCTCCATATAATGTAGTAATGGCAACTAATCCATCAATAAGATATTGGAATATCTATTCAGGTTCTTTAACTTGGATAGCAACAGCGACTCTCAATAAAACAACAGGTTTAATTGAAAATATGTATTTAGCAAAAATACCATATACAGCTTTTGCTGGAAATGAAGCTACGCCAGTTGCAGTGACAGATACATATAATTTCTTAAATGGATTGGAACAAAGATATGGGGTTGAAGAATTAGGAACTAGAGAAAATAAGGTATTCCAAAAATTAAACTCTATAGGGAAGAATGAAGAAATTTTTATTCTATCAAGCAACAGATGAAATGATGGGTCACCAATATGCTAATGTCCAACAAAGAATAGTAGCAACTGGAGATATCTTAGATAAAGAATTCAATTACTTAAGAAGTGAATGGCAAACTGTATCTAAAGATTCAAATAAAATTAAAACATTTGGAGTTAGAGGAGAATACAATACAGATACTGCTGGAGTAATCAATTACAAAAAAATAATGCTTATGGAGTGGCTTATGTTCATGAAGATGAAACAGTTAAAACTAGGAGATACGTTAGGTTGGTATGCAGGTATAGTTAATAATACATTTAAGTTTAAAGATATTGGAAATTCTAAAGAAGAAATGTTACAAGGAAAAACTTGGATTATTCAAGTCAGTACCATTTGATGAAAATAATAGCTTAAATTGGACAATATCAGGAGATATCTTTGCAGGATACAATAAGATGCACAGAAAATTCTTAGTTGTAGATGAAATATTTAATGCAAAAAGGTAGATATCATACTTATGGTCTAGGTCTAAAGAATGAAATATCAAAAAGAATTTAGATTGAGTGAATCATTCACATTAAAACCATATGCAGCTCTAGGTTTAGAATATGGAAGAGTATCGAAGATAAAAGAAAAATCAGGAGAAATTAAATTAGATGTTAAATCAAATGATTACTTCTCAATAAGACCAGAAATTGGTGCTGAATTAGGATTCAAACAATACTTTGGAAGAAAGACATTAAGAGTTGGAGTATCAGTAGCTTACGAAAATGAATTAGGAAGAGTAGCTAATGGTAAGAACAAAGCTAAAGTTTTTTTAATACATCAGCAGATTGGTTTAATATCAGAGGTGAAAAAGAAGATAGAAGAGGAAATGTTAAGACAGATCTAAATCTTGGATGGGATAACCAAAGAGTAGGAGTAACAGCCAATGTAGGTTATGATACTAAAGGAAATAATGTAAGAGCTGGAGTAGGACTAAGAGTAATATTCTAAAAATAGAATTAAGAGAATTTTTTTGAGAATTAAAAAAACTTAAGAATTCTCTTTTTTTATATCTGTAAATTATATTTATTGCTAAATTTTTTTGAAAAAAATGGTATTATCTATTAACAAATTAAATGTTAGGAGGTAAATTATGAATTTTTGAAACTATTGAAGGAATCTTAAATATTAATTTAAATTCCACAATGACATTGGCATTGGCAGCAGTATTATTAATTATGGGGTATTCAATCAATAAAAAGACTTAGCATACTTAATAAATATTGTATTCCTGCACCAGTTGTTGGAGGATTTATTTTTATGTTTTTGACTTGGATTGGACATGTTACAGGAACATTCAAATTTAATTTTGAAAATATCTTTCAATCAACTTTTATGCTTGCATTTTTTACAACAGTTGGATTAGGTGCAAGTTTTGCTCTGTTAAAAAAAGGTGGAAAACTTTTAATAATATACTGGTTAGTTTGCGGAATAATATCAATTTGTCAAAATGTAATAGGAATAGCTATCAGTAAGACAACAGGTTTAGAAGCACCTTATGCACTACTATCAAGTGCTATATCTATGATAGGAGGACATGGTGCAGCACTAGCTTATGGTGGAACTTTTGCAAAAAAATGGGTTACGAAAATGCACCATTAGTTGGTGCAGCAGCAGCTACATTTGGACTTATAACAGCTGTTTTAATAGGTGGACCTCTTGGTAGAAGATTGATAGAAAAAAATAATCTAAGACCTGATAACAGCGAAAAATTTGATCAGTCTATAATGGAAATAAATAAAAAAACGAAGGAGAAAAAAATTATCAGATTTAGATGTAATAAAAAAATGTTGTTGTTATTTTTAGTTTGTATGGCTATAGGTAGTTATATTTCAACATTAATAGGAAAGTTAATAAAAATGGACTTCCTTCTTATGTTGGAGCAATGTTTATGGCAGTTATTGTAAGGAATATAAATGAAAAAAACTCATACATATAACTTTAATTTTTTTCATTAGTTGATGGTATAGGGAATGTTATGCTTAATTTATACTTAGCACTTGCACTTATGACTTTAAAAACTTTGGGAACTTTCAGGATTAATAGGTGGAGTTCTTTTAGTAGTTGCTTGTCAAGTAATATTTATGATATTAATAGCATACTTTGTTGTGTTTAGAGTACTTGGAGCTAATTATGATGCAGCAGTTATGTGTTCAGGATTATGTGGACATGGACTTGGAGCAACACCTTCTGCAATAGTTAATATGACAGCAATAAATGAAAAGTATGGAATGTCAAGAAAGGCTATGATGATAGTACCAATAGTTGGAGCATTCTTGGTAGATATAATCTATCAGCCAGCAACCGTTTGGTTTATAAAGACTTTTGTACAAAAATTATGTAGGATAGACGAAAAAAATAGTGATTAATCAAATAAGATTGATAAGAAAAATTTAGATTATTGCTTGATTAAAAAAATATGGTCGCACACTTGTGACTCTAGCACTCGTAGGGTGTCAGTCATGAGTTAGACCATTAAGTATAGTCAGCATATATAGAAATATGTATGTAGAGGTAGCAACTTTAAAAAGCTATCCAATACTACTCGAATTGCTGGAAACCCCTAAAGCTAGTATAACTACAACATAGTACCTAAATAATATGGTACAAGTGTGGAAGTGGCTATCCAAAGTTTAAATCTAAGAAAGATAATAGAAAATCATACAGAACCAATTATACAAATAATAATATAGAGTTTTTTTAGATAAATGGATAAAAAGTACCTAAGTTAGGAAAACTAAAAAAATAAGAGATAAAATGAAACCACAAGGAAGAATAATAAATGCAACAATAACACAAGTACCTAGTGGAAAAATATTATATATCTCTGTGTTGTACAGATGTAGAAGTAGAAAAAAATTAGAAAGTACAAATAAAAAAAATGTTGGAATAGATTTAGGTATAAAGGACTTCGCGATTACCAGTGATGAAATCTCAATAGAAAATCCAAAAATATTTACAAAAAAATCTTTTAAATAAACTAGCTATATTACAAAGAAAAACTATCACGAAAACCAAAGGGTAGTTCAAATAGAAATAAAGCTAGAATAAAAAGTAGCAAGATTATTTGAAAAGATATCAAATCAAAGAGAAGATTTTTTTGCAAAAAAATTATCAACAATGCTAATAAAAAGAATATGATATTATTTGTATGGAAGATTTACAAGTAAAAAAATATGGTAAAAAAATCATAAATTAGCAAGAAATATTGTAGATGTATCATGGAGTGAATTTAATAGAATACTAAGTTATAAAGCGAAATGGCATGGAAAAAAACAATAGTAAGAGTAGATAAATTTTTTTGCAAGTAGTCAAATATGTAATTGTTGTGGATATAGAAATGAAGAAGTAAAAAGATTTAAGCATAAGAGAATGGACTTGTCCAGTATGTGGAGTTGTACATAATAGAGATATAAATGCAGCCAAAAAAACATATTAAAAAGAAGGACTAAGGATATTAGGTATAAGTGCTTAAATATATAAATATATGAACCGTAGGAACTATGGGGATAGCTTGGTAAATTTAGTTGGCTAACAGAAGCAACTACTACCCAAGAACCCTGCGACTCTAGCACTCGTAGGGTGTCAGTCGTGGGAGGTTCAGAGAAGTGAGAGTAGTTCACAAATGGTAACAGAATAAAATAATAATAGGAGGAATTGGAAATGAAAAAAATATTATTAGGGGCATTTTTGTTAGTATCAGCTTTATCATTTTCAGCAGGAAGAAAGGTTCCAGCAGGAAAAATAGTAATGGATCAAACTACTGGAATAGCCTATGTACAAGGAGAAAAAAAGCCATTTACAGGTACAGTTGAAGTTAAATTTGACAATGGTAAGGTTCAAGGATTATTAGAAGTTAAAAATGGTTTATTGGATGGAACAGGGGTTACTTATTATCCAAGTGGAAAAGTTCAATCTAAAGAAAATTATAAAAATGGTTATGAAGAGGGAATAAATACTGTATACTATGAGAATGGTAATGTAGAATATGAAAAGTATGTAAGTAATAATGGAAGAGTAGTTTACGAAAAAAACATTTCTATCCAAATGGTCAAATAGACTTTGAAGCTACATATAAAGATGGACAATTAGATGGTGTAGTTAAAAAAATATAGACCAAAATGGACAAGTAGCTCAACAAGGAATATTTAAAGATGGGGTACAAATACAATAAGATAAAAAAATGGGCTGTTGCAAATTTAAAATTTCAATCTTAAAGTAAAAAAATAAGTGAGTTACGAATGGAATTTTTAGATAAAAAAATCAAATAGAATGAGCCGAGCAAATGCAGGAGTGTCTGAACGAAGTGAGTTTCCTGATTTGCAGCAAATTCTTGATTTTTTTATCGTTAAGAAATTTACTCAGTAACGAATTATTTTTTTACTTTTTGTTAATTTGCAACAGCCCCATAAATTATTAGTCTTCATATCCATTTGGATGATTTTTATGCCAGTTCCAAGCAGTTTCAATAATTTGTTCTAATTTATCATATTTAGGAACCCATTTTAATGTATCCAGAGCTTTTTGAGATGAAGCTATAAGTCTTGCAGGGTCTCCTGCTCTTCTTGGACTAATTTCTGCTGGAATAGGGTGTCCTGTTACCTTTCTTGTAACTTCTATAACTTCTTTAACAGAAAAACCTTCTCCATTTCCTAAGTTAAATACTTGGCTATCTCCACCATTTCTTAATCTATTTAAAGCAAGGTAGTGAGCATCTGCTAAATCCATTACATGAATGTAGTCTCTTATACAAGTTCCATCAGGAGTAGGATAGTCATCTCCATAGATAGATATTTTTTCTCTTTGTCCTAGAGCAACTTGTAAAATTAATGGAATTAAATGAGTTTCACAAGTATGAGCTTCTCCGATTTCTCCACTTGGGTATGCACCAGCAACATTGAAATATCTTAAAGCAGTATATTTTAGTCCATAGGCATTAGCACACCATTTAAACATCTTTTCAACAGCTAGCTTACTTTCTCCATAAGGGTTAGTAGGTTCTGTTCTATCAGTTTCAAGTATAGGCATGTTTTCAGCTTCTCCATAAGTTGCAGCAGTAGATGAAAATACTATTTTATCTACATTATGAGCTTTCATAACTTTTAATAGGCAAAGAGTACCGTAGAAGTTATTTTCAAAAATATTTTTAGAGGCTCTTCTACACTTTCTCCAACTAAAGAGAAGGCAGCAAAATCAATAACTCCATCAATTTGATATTTTTTTCAAAAACTCTATTTAAAAATTCTTCATCTTTTAAATCTCCAAGTTCTAAATGTGCTTTTTTTCATCAACAGCATCAACATGTCCTGTAATTAAGCTATCAACAACAACAACATCTTCATTTTTTTCTAATAGATATTTAACAACATGGCTACCAATGTAACCTGCTCCTCCACAAACTAATATAGACATTAGAATCTACCTCCAATATGATTTATAAATTTAAGAAAGGCATTTTTTTACCTTTTTTTCATCTCTTTTAAATACTCCAGCATCTTCAAGCACTCTTGAGAATGTTAAACCAATTTCAACATTTAAAATATTTTCTAAGATTTCATCTACTGATAAATCCTTAATATTAGGATATTTATTTAAAAAGGTTTTTTTAACCAAGATAAATGTTTTTTTCACAGTCTTTATCTTCAGAAATTTTTCTTTTCAAAGTCCTCATCTTTTAAGAATTCAGCTATTTTTTTCTCATTTCCATCTTCAATCTTCCAGGAAGAACAGCTAGTCCCATAACTTCTATCAGCCCAATATTTTCTTTTTTAATATTGTGATGTTCACTATGAGGGTGGAAGATACCTAAAGGATTAGCTTCGTCAGTTCTATTATTTCTAAGAACTAAATCAATTTCAAAGTATTCTCCTCTTCTTCTAGCGATAGGAGTTATAGTATTGTGTGGAGTTGAATTTGTATAAGCAAATACTCCAACTTCCTCATCTGAATATTCTCTCCAAGCTTTTAAGACTTTATCTGATAACTCAATTAATTCATTTCTATCTAAAGACTTTAATCTTAAAACAGTCATAGGCCACTTAACTATTCCAGCCTTTATATTAGGATATGCTTCAAAACTTACTTCCTTTTCAATCTCAGATTTTGCCATAGGGAACTCATGATTTCCACCTTGATAGTGGTCATGGCTTAAAATAGAACCTCCAACTATTGGTAAATCAGCATTTGAACCTATAAAGTAATGTGGGAATTGATTTACAAAGTCCAAAGTTCTTGAGAAAGTGTCTCTATTTATTTTTCATTTCTCTATGTTCAGAACAGAATATTATTGCATGTTCATTGTAGTAAACATAAGGAGAATATTGAAAATACCATCTTTCATTTTCTAAAGTTAGAGGTATAACTCTATGGTTTTTGTCTTGCAGGATGTGTTAAAGTTCCAGCAAAACCAACATTTTCATAGCATAAAAGACACTTAGGATAATTTACTTGAGGCATATTCTTTTTGTCTTTCAATCTCTTTAGGATCTTTTTTTCAGGTTTAGATAGATTTATAGTAATTTCTAAATCTCCATATTCTGTTGGACTTTGCCAATATAGATTTTTTTCTATTCTTTCAGTTCTTATATAGTTAGTCTTTTTAGAGAAATTATAGAAATAGTCTGTTGCTGACTTTATATTTGTATCAGATAAATTTTTTTAAATGTATTTATAACTTCTCTTGGGAAAGGAGTAAATTTCCCCATAACTTCTGTGTCAAAAAAATATCTCTATCTGTAGTTCCGTCTTCTATAATTTTTTTGTTCTATAGCATAGTCACAAATTTTTATCTAAGATTTCTTGAGGATATTCAGGTATTTGATAGTTATCTTCATTGACATCCTCCCAATCTTTTTAATTGTAATAATGCCATTAATTCATTTCTAACAAACATAACATCATCTTCTGTTATCAATGAATTTTTTTAAGTGAATATTTTATAAGTCTATTAATTAAAGAGTAAATTTCATCCTTTTTTTCCTTTCTTTAAAATATTAGCTACATTCCAAATTTTTAGGCTACTGTGACGTCCATTACTGTAGAGAGAGCCTTTATGGAGCTCTCGAGACATTAATGGCTGGCAAGTAGCTATTAAAAATACTGGCTAGTAACGAACTATTTTATATTTTTCCCTGCTCCATCTCCAATGTTTGCTATATAGAAAGTAGCTCTTAAACCTGTTTTTTTCCTTATATTTTTTTCCAACATTTTTTTTATAAAGTTTTCAACATGGTCATTTTTCAACTATACTTACAGTATAACCACCAAAACCTGCTCCAGTCATACGAGAACCAACAGTTCCTTCTTCTTCCCAAGCAGCTTCTACAAGGCTATCAAGCTCTACACCTGTAACTTCATAGTCATCTCTTAAAGAGATATGAGATTGATTCATTAGTCTTCCAAATTCTGCGATATCATCTTTTTTTCAAAAAAATTCAACTGCAACCTTTGCTCTTTCATTTTCACTAACAGCATGAGTTGCTCTTTTTAGTTGTTCTTCATCTGTTATAAAGTGTTTAACTTTATCAAATTCAGCAACTGTTAGCTCACCTAGATATTTTTATATTAATTCCATTGTCATTTAGAACTTTAACAGCTTCTTCACAAGAACTTCTTCTTTCATTGTATTTAGAATCTGCTAAACCTCTCTTTTTATTTGTATTAGCAATAACAATAGACATATTTTTTAATTTTACAGGAACATATTCAAACTTTAAAGTATTACAATCTAGTAAAATAGCATGGTCTTTTTTTACCCATACCGACTGCAAATTGATCCATAATTCCTGAGTTTACTCCAATGAATTTATTTTTCTGCTACTTGGCACATTTTAACCATTTCAACCATATCAACATCAAGTTTGAATAAGTCTTTAAGTATAACAGCAGTTAAAACTTCTATAGAAGCTGAAGAAGAAAGTCCAGCACCATTTGGAATATTTCCATAGAATAATACATCAAAACCACTGTCTATTTTTATAAGCTTTTATCTAAGAAAGTTTTAACAACTCCTTTAGGATAATTAGCCCAGTTATCTTTTTTTATTATAAACTAAGTTATCTAGACTAAATTCAATAGTTCCTAAATTTTTTTAAAGTTTTTTTAGAATACATTCTAAAAGTTTTGTCTTCTTTTTTTACAACAGCATAAGTTCCAAAATCTAATGCACAAGGGAAAACGAAACCACCATTGTAGTCTGTGTGCTCACCAATTAAATTAACTCTACCTGGTGAAAAGAAAGTTTCCACATTCCCATCATATTTAAAAAAATTTCTTTAAATTCCTTTATTAAATCTTCTAACATAAATCCCTCCAAAAAAATAAAAAAATGTAATTTATACTATTATATATCATTTTAAAAAAATATAAACAAAAAGAGACTGTTGCAAAATTAAAATTTCAATCCCAAAGTAAAAAAATAAGTCAGTAACGAACTATTTTTTTACTTTTTTTATGAATTTACAACAGCCCCTTTTCCTTAAAAATTTAATTAATTCTTTAGTTAATTTCTTTTTATAGTTTGCATAAAACCAGCTAAGTTTTTGAATTTCACTTGGAATAAGTATCTTAGTAGATTTACCATCAGCAACTTTTTTTCAAATGTTTCAAAAAGATTTCAATGCTAAGATTTCTTTAGCAGGTTTAGCTTCATTTAATAGTTTAATAGCTTCAGCTTCAGCTCTTTGAATTTCAAGTATTGCTTGAGCTTTTACCTTCAGCTTCTTTAATTTTTTTACTTCTTTTTCAGCTTCAGCTCTTAAGATAGCAGATTGTTTTTTTCCCCTTCAGCAACAAGTATTGCAGATTCTCTTGTAGCTTGAGCTTCAAGTATTTTCTCTCTCTTTTCTCTTTCTGCTTTCATTTCCTTTTCCATGGCAATTCTGATGTCATTTGGAGGAAGTATAGATTTTAACTCAACTCTGTTTACTTTTATTCCCCAAGGGTCAGTAGCATCATCAAGTTCTTGACGCATCTTTGTATTTATGATATCTCTAGATGTCAATGTTTCATCAACTGTCATGTCCCCTATAATGTTTCTAAGAGTTGTAGCAGTTAAGTTTTCAATAGCTGATAAAGGTCTTTCAACTCCATAAGTATATAGCTTAGGATCTGTTATTTGGAAATAAACAACAGTATCTATTTGCATAGTAGCGTTATCTTTTGTGATAACTGCTTGTGGGTCAAAAGTCAACAACTTGTTCTTTAAGAGAAACTATTCTTGAAACCTTATCAAAGAAAGGATTGATAAGATTTAAAACCTGAACTTAAAGATTGATTGTATTTTTCCTAGTTTTTTTCAATGATATAAACTTGTGATTCAGGAACGATTTTTAATTGCTTTTTAATGCAATTACAGCAAATAAAAATCAAAAAGTAGTACAAAAAAATGGTATATAAAACATAATTCAAAAACCTCCAATTTATTTTTTTAAAATTATTTTATTTCCTTTAAAACTTGAAATTACAGGAGTATCTCCTACTTCAAAAAAAGCTCATTACTTAAGGCAGTCCATATAGAACCTTTATAGCTTACATCATAAATTTTTTTCTTCTTTACTTGCATCTACAATTTTTCTTTATTATGATAGGAGTATCAATTTTTTTCAGCATCAAAAATTATCTTTATTTTTTTAGATAAGATAGCTCTAGCATAAGGTCTTAAGAATATAATAGATAGTAGAGAAACAACTGTAAAGAAAGTTATCTCAACTTTCATACTATCAGTAATTAGAGATACAAATACAGTTAAAGGCTGCTGCAAAAAGCAAACCATACTGTTACAAGTGCTGGAATAGCAAATTCAATAATAGTGAAAAATAATAGTAAGTACTAGCCAAAAAAATATAACCCACTGTCATTGTAATTCTCCTTTCATTTTAACTTTAGTTAAAATTTATAAAATATAATATTTTTTTACTTATTTTATTTCTTATATTATAACATATTTTTAAAAAAATAAAAACATTTTTTTATTCTATTCCGTCTTCTTCTTCGATTAAATAATTCATCTGTTGCCAGTCGTAAAAATTCTATTAGTTTGTAAGGAATAGTATTATTTTTTTATGTGCTATAGCAATCAGTTCATCTGCTTCTATTTTTGTACACAACATGATGTTCTTCAAAATCATCTAAAAGCATTTCTTGATATTCTTTATATTTTTCCAGTTTTTTTAAGTTCATCTATAATTTTTTTACTTCATCTTCTTTTAATCTTTCCATATTTTTTTATCACCTCTTTTTAATAATATTTGTTCTATATCCTATAATATAATTCTACTAAATGCAAGAGAAAAAAATAATTATACAGAAGTGGTTCATTTTTAAATGCTTTAAGATAATATTTTTTTATCATAATTTTTTTATTGACAAAGCTAAAAAAAACTGTACTCTTATAGTATAAATGAAAATATTTAATTATAAATAAATTATTGAAAGGATTGATGATATGAAAAGTAGAACTGTAGAAATAGTAAATGAAACTGGATTACACACAAGACCAGGAAATGAATTTGTAAGTTTAGCGAAAAACATTTTCTTCTCAAATAAGCGTAGAAAATGAAGCAGGTACAAAAGTAAATGGAACTTCATTATTAAAATTACTTTCTTTAGGAATTAAAAAAAAGGAAGCAAAAATAACTGTATATGCTGATGGTGAAGATGAAAACGAAGCAGTTGATAAATTATCATCTCTTCTTGAAAAACTTAAAAGATTAATTTTTTTGTGTGAGGGAGGGGATTATCTTCTCCCTTTTATTTTTGAAAAAAATATTGGAGTGGATTATGAAAAAAATAACTTAATAAAAAGGTATTCCAGCTTCTCCTGGGATAGCAATAGGAAAAGCATTTCTTTACAAAGAAAACAATTTAGAAATACTTGAAAAGTCAACACTATCTAAAGAGGAAGAATTAGGAAGATTAATAAAAAGGAAGAGAAGTTGCTAAAAAAACAATTAGAAGAAATAAAAGAAAATACTCTTCAAAAAAACTTGGTAAAGATAAGGCAGATATCTTTGAAGGGCATATTACTTTATTAGAAGATGAAGAACTATTTTTCAGAAATAGATTCAAAAATCTCTGAAAAAAATGTACTGCAGAGTTTGCTTTAAGTGAAGCAATTGATGAATATGCAAATATGCTTGCAAATTTAGAAGATGCATATTTTTAAAGAAAGAGCAGGAGATTTAAGAGATATAGGAAAAAGATGGCTATATGGTGTCATGAATGCACAAGTAGTTGATCTTTCAAAGTTAGAACCTGAAACAATAATCGTTGCAAGAGAACTAAATCCTTCAGATACAGCTCAAATAAACTTAGAAAAATGTTCTAGCTTTTTGTAACTGAAATTGAGGAAAAACAGCTCACTCATCTATTATGGCAAGATCTTTAGAATTGCCAGCTGTTGTTGGAGTAGGAGCAGTTTTGGAAAAACTTAGAAAACAATCAAATTTTTAATAGTTGATGCATTAAAAAGGAGAAGTTATAGTTAATCCTGATGAAGAAACTTTAAAGATATATAGAGAAAAAAAGAGAAAACTTCTTAAAAGAAAAAAAGAAGAATTAAAGGCTTTTAAAAAGATAAAGAAGCTATTTCAAAAGATGGAACAAAAAGTTGATGTTTGGGGGAATATAGGGTCTCCTAATGACTTAAAAAGGAATTATTTCAAATGGTGGTTTTGGAATAGGACTTTATAGAACAGAGTTCTTATTTATGGAAAAAGATAGTTTTTCCAACAGAAGATGAACAATTTGAAGCATATAAAATAGTAGCTGAAGGTTTAAAAGGATATCCTGTAACTATAAGAACTATGGATATAGGTGGAGATAAATCATTACCATATATGGAGTTGCCACAGGAAGAAAAATCCATTTTTTTAGGTTGGAGAGCAATAAGAGTTTGTTTAGACAGACAAGAAATTTTTAAAAACTCAATTTAGAGCCTTATTAAGAGCTTCAAAATATGGACAAATAAAAATCATGTTACCTATGATAATGGATATAGAGGAAATTAGAAAGGCAAAAGCTATATTTGAAAAACTGTAAGAATGAACTAAGAGAAGAAGGTATAGAATTTGATGAAAAAGATAATGTTAGGAATAATGGTTGAAACTCCTGCTGTTGCATTTAGAGCGAAATATTTTTGCAAAAAGAATGTGATTTCTTCTCAATAGGAACAAATGACTTAACACAATATACTTTTAGCTGTAGATAGAGGAAATGAAAAAAATTGCTAATCTATATGATACATATAACCCAGCAGTACTACAAGCTATTAAAAATGTTAATAGATGGAGCACATGAAGGTGGAATAAAAAAATTTCAATGTGTGGAGAATTTGCTGGAGATGAAAAATGCAGTAGCAATTTTATTTGGTATGGGACTAGATTCTTTTTTTCTATGTCAGGAATTTCAATACCAAGAGTTAAAAAGAATTCTAATGAAATTAGATAAAAAAAGAATGTGAAAAGCTAGTTGAAAGAATTTTAGAACTATCAACTGCTAGTGAAATCAAAAAAATGAAGTTAAAGAATTTATGAAAAAAATATAGCTTAAAAAAATATCTTTGATATATAAAATACATAAAAAAATTATTCAAATTATATATCTAAAATAGGTCATTAATCTCGCTTTTTTTGAACTCCTAACCTATTAAAAAAATAAAACAGATATTTTTTTAAAAATGATACATAATCATTAAAAAAACAAAAATAAGAGTGAACTTAGAAAAAGTTTAAAAAAATACTTGATTTTTTTATTAGAAAATAATGTATTATAGCTACAGAAAATCAAGGAGGGATATATAATGAAAAAAATTTGCAATGTTAGCACTAGCTATGAGCTTATTCTTAGTAGCTTGTGGAGAAAAAGAAAGAAGAAGAAAAACCAGCTGAACAACCAGCTGCTGAAGCAACTGCAACAACTACTGAAGCTGCTGCAACAACTACTGAAGCTGCCGCTGAAGCAAAAATCATTCTCAGTTAAAACTGAAGATGGAAAGGAATTCACTTTTAGAAGTTGCTGCTGATGGAGCTACAGCTACTTTAACTGATGCAGAAGGAAAAGTTACTGAATTGAAAAAAATGCAGAAACTGCTTCTGGAGAAAGATATGCTGATGAAGCTGGAAACGAAATAGCTATGAAAGGTACAGAAGGAGTTTTAACTTTAGGAGATCTTAAAGAAGTTCCAGTAACTGTAGAAGCTAAATAGTTAGAAAAAAATTTTTAAACTAAAGCAGGAAGAAATTCCTGCTTTTTTTCTTATAATATTTTTTTATATTTCTTGCTAAATTATTCAAACTATAATATAATTTAAGATAGGAGATTTATGTAAAAAGAAGCGCCAGAGCTCTATTTTTTTGAGTTGACGAGGATTGAAATTATCGAATTTTCGGCGGATATTTCAAAGGTGGTTACAACCATTATTAACAAAAAAACATAGAGTGATCTATGTAACAAAGAAATAATTGTAACAGTCTCCTATTTTATAATGAAAAATTTTTAGGAGGTTTAATATGTGTGGAATAATTGGATATTCAGGAACCAACACGAATGCGGTGGAGATTCTATTAGAAGGACTTGAAAAGGTTGAATACAGAGGATATGATTCAGCAGGAATTGCCTTTGTAACTGATAAAGGGATACAAATAGAAAAGAAAGAAGGAAAAATTAGATAATTTAAGAAATCATATGAAACAATTTGAAGTTCTTTTCTTGTACAGGGATAGGTCATACTAGATGGGCAACTCATGGAGTACCTACAGATAGAAATGCTCACCCTCACTATAGTGAAAACAGAGATGTTGCACTTATACACAATGGAATTATTGAAAACTATGTAGAAATCAAAAAAGAATTATTAGAGCAAGGTGTAAAATTTAGTTCAGATACAGATTCAGAAGTAGTTGCTCAACTATTCTCAAAAGCTATATGATGGAGATTTATACTCAACTCTAAAAAAAGTTTTTAAAAAGAATAAGAGGAACTTATGCCTTTGCTATAATTCATAAAGATTTCCCTGATAGAATGATTTGTTGTAGAAGTCATAGTCCTTTGATAGTTGGGCTTGGAGAACATCAAAATTTTATAGCTTCAGATGTGTCAGCTATATTGAAATATACAAGAGATATCATTTATCTTGAAGATGGAGATGTTGCTTTAGTAACAAAAGATAATGTTACTATCTATGATAAAGATGAAAAAGAGGTAAAGAGAGAAGTTAAGAAAGTTGAATGGAACTTTGAACAAGCTTCAAAAAGGTGGATATGCTCACTTTATGATAAAAAGAAATTGAAGAGCAACCTGAAATTATTGAAAAAGACTTTAAATGTTTACACAGATAAAGAAAAGAATGTAAATTTTGATGAACAATTAGAAGGAATAAATTTACATAATATAGATAGAATTTATATAGTTGCTTGTGGAACAGCTTACTATGCAGGTTTACAAGGACAATATTTTTATGAAAAAAACTATTGGGAATAGATGTATTTACAGATATAGCCTCTGAATTTAGATACAATGACCCTGTAATAACTGATAAGACTTTAGCCATTTTTGTAAGTCAATCAGGAGAAACTATTGATACTTTTAATGTCAATGAAATATGCAAAGGAAAAAAAGGAGCAAAGACTTTAGCAATATCTAATGTTCTAGGTTCAACAATAACAAGAGAGGCAGACAATGTTATCTATACTCTTGCAGGACCTGAAATTTCAGTTGCTTCTACAAAAGGCATATAGTTCACAAGTTTTAGTTCTATATCTATTATCTCTATATATGGGAGCAAAACTTGGAAAAATTAGAAGAAAAAGATTATATAAATTATATTTCTGATATTACTTTATTAAAAGAAAATATAAGTGGACTTATAAAAGAAAAAGAAAAGATACATGAAATTGCTAAAAGAATAAAAGATGTAAAAAATGGTTTCTATCTTGGTAGAGGAATAGATGAAAAAGTTGCTAGAGAAGGTAGCTTAAAGATGAAGGAAATCAACTATATTCACACTGAAGCTCTTGCTGCAGGGGAGTTGAAGCATGGAAGTATAGCCCTTATAGAACAAGGAGTTTTTAGTTGTTGCTATCTCTACTAACTTAGAAATGGATGAAAAAGTTGTATCAAATATAAAAGAAGTTAAGGCTAGAGGAGCTTATGTTGTTGGGGTTTGTAAGGAAGGAAGTTTAGTTCCTGAAGTTGTAGATGATGTAATTCAAATCAAAGATAGTGGAGAATTATTAAGTCCTGTTCTTGCAGTTGTTGCTCTACAATATTTAGCTTACTATACATCTTTAGAAAAAGGTTTTGATGTGGATAAGCCTAGAAATCTTGCAAAATCTGTAACAGTAGAATAAAAGAAGGCTCATTAAATTGGAGGGAGTTTAGAATGGAAATCAACAAAAGAATTGAAGAAGCTAGAAAAAGTATGAAGAAACACAAAGTAGATGCCTATATTGTAACAAGTTCTGACTATCATCAAAGTGAATATATAGGTGGCTATTTTCAAGGAAGAGAATATTTATCAGGTTTTACTGGTTCAGCAGGAATTTTAGTTATATTCAATGATGAAGCTTGCCTATGGACAGATGGAAGATATCATATCCAAGCTGAAAATCAATTAAAAGGTAGTGAAATAAAATTATTTAAACAAGGTAATACAGGTGTTCCTACATATAAGGAATACATAGTTTCTAAGTTAGCAGAAAATTCAAAAAAATAGGAATAGATGCAAAGATACTTTTTATCTTCTGATGTGAATGAAATTCTTTCAAAGAAGAAATTTAAAATTGTTGATTTTTGATCTGTTAGCAGAAGTTTGAAAAAAAGACCAGCTTTTAGCAGCTGAAAAAAATATTTATTTTTAGAAGATAAATATACAGGAAAATCATATAAGGAAAAAGTAAAAAGAAATAAGAGCAAGTTTAAAAGAAAAAAATGCAGACTATAATATTATCTCAAGTTTAGATGATATAGCTTGGATATATAATTTTAGAGGTGACGATGTTCAACATAACCCCTGTAGCTCTATCATTTACAGTGATTTCTGAAAAGAAAGCGAGCCTATATATCGATGAAAAATAAATTAAATAAAGAAGCTGAAAAAAATATTTTTAAAGATAACAAAGTGGAAGTTAAAGGATATTTTGAATTCTTTTGAAGATATAAAAAAAATTAAAAAGGAAATATCTTAGTTGACTTTTAATAAAACTAGCTATGCTATCTATGAAGCTATCAGTAAAAAAATAACTTAATCAATGCTATGAATCCTAGTACATATATAAAAGCACATAAGAATGAAACTGAAATAGCTAACACAAAAAGAAATTCATATTCAAGATGGGGTTGCTATAGTTAAATTTATGTACTGGCTAAAAAAATAACTATAAAAAAAGGAAGTATCACAGAATTTTCAGCTGAAGAAAAAAATTAATTCTCTAAGAGAAAAAAATAGAAGGATATATAGATTTAAGTTTCCATACTATATCAGCTTTTTGGAAAAAAATGCAGCTATGATGCACTATTCAGCTCCTGAAAAAAATTCAACTAAAAATAGAAGATGGAGTGTATTTACTTGATTCAGGAGGAACATACTTAAAGGGTACTACTGATATAACAAGAACTTTCTTCTTAGGAAAAGTTGGAAAACAAGAAAAAATAGATAATACTTTAGTTTTAAAAGGAATGTTGGCACTATCGAGAGCAAAATTCTTGTTTGGAGCAACAGGAACAAACTTAGATATTCTAGCTAGACAATTCTTATGGAATGCAGGAATAGACTATAAATGTGGAACAGGACATGGAGTAGGACATATTTTAAATGTACACGAAGGACCACATGGAATAAGATTCCAATATAATCCCCAAAGATTAGAAGTTGGAATGATAGTTACTAATGAGCCAGGGGCATATATTGAAGGTAGCCATGGAATAAGAATAGAAAATGAACTTCTAGTAAAAGAAGCTTGTGAAACTGAACATGGACAATTCTTAGAGTTTGAAACTATTACTTATGCACCTATTGACTTAGATGGTATAGTAAAAAAAGTCTTTTAACTAAAGAAGAAAAAAAGAACAATTAAATACTTATCATAAAGAAGTTTATGAAAAAAATTAAAACCTTATTTAACTAAGGCTGAACAAGAATTTTTTTAAAAAGAATATACTAAAGAAATTTAGTTCACTGATTTAGAAAAGGTATAAAAAAAGATATGAGAAAGAATTATGAAACTTCAAAAATTGTACTATGGTTTTTCCAGTAATTTTTACTTGGATATAAGGATGTTAACTTTAAATATAATTTTACAACTAATAGCTCATCATATACATTAGGAGATATGATGGTTATAGGGCTTCATTGTAGAAGTAATGCAGCTAAACAAATTATGAACTTCAAGGAATTTACTGTAAATATTCCTAGTGAAAACTTAATGGATGAAATTGAAATAGGTGGATTTTTTTCATAAAGTAGATAAAATTCAACTTAGTAAAATGGATTATGAAATAGGAGAATTTATTGACGCACCAATATTTACTGCTTGTCCTGTTTCTATGGAATGTAAGGTAGAAAATGTTGTAATGTATGGTGAGACTGCCAATATTATAGCAAGTATAAAGAAAAGGGTTGTTAATCCTATCTTAATTGAAGATGGAAAAATTAAATTCAGATAAATTAAACTCAGTTCTATTCTTTGGTGATGATAATGAAAAAAATATATCGTTATTTAAGAAATTTGAGTGATAAAGCAGGAAAAATTTTTATAAAAAAATAAATTTGAATAGAATAAAAAGGGGAATTTTTTTACTTTTTGTAATAATTCCTCTTTTATTTTTTAGTTCTGTGCTATAATTAATTATGACAAAATTGGTCAGGAATTAAAAAAATTAAAAAGAGGTGAATTCAATGGAAAATATATTAAAAAAATCATATAAGATGTTTATCAATGGAGAATGGGTAAATTCAAGCAATGGAGTTATGGTAAAGACATATGCTCCTTATAACAATGAATTATTATCAGAGTTCCCTGATGCAAGTGAAAGTGATGTTGATTTAGCAGTTAAAAAGTGCAAAAAGAAGCATTTAAAACTTGGAGAAAAAAACTACTGTAAAGGAAAGAGCTAAAATTTTTAAATAAGATTGCTGATATCATAGATGAAAAATAAAGAACTATTAGCAACTGTTGAAACTATGGATAATGGTAAGCCAATAAGAGAAACAACTTTAGTTGATATTCCTTTAGCAGCAACTCATTTTAGATATTTTGCAGGATGTATCTTAGCAGATGAAGGACAAGCAACTGTTTTAGATGAAAAGTTTTTAAGTTTAATTTTAAGAGAACCTATAGGAGTTGTAGGACAAATTATTCCTTGGAACTTCCCATTCTTAATGGCAGCTTGGAAACTAGCTCCAGCTTTAGCAGCGGGAGATACAGTTGTTTTAAAACCATCTAGTACAACAACATTAAGCTTATTAGTTTTAATGGAACTTATCCAAGATGTAATTCCTAAAGGAGTTGTAAACTTAATTACAGGAAAAGGAAGTACAGCAGGAGAATTTTTAAAGAATCACCCTGATTTAGATAAATTAGCTTTCACAGGGTCAACAGCAGTAGGTAGAGATATAGCTTTAGCAGCAGCAGAAAAATTAATACCTGCAACTCTTGAATTAGGTGGAAAATCAGCAAATATTATTTTAGATGATGCTGATATAGAAAAAGCACTTGAAGGAGCTCAACTTGGAATATTATTCAACCAAGGACAAGTTTGTTGTGCAGGTTCAAGAATATTCGTACAAGAAGGAATATATGATGAATTTGTAGGAAAACTTGTAAAGAAATTTGAAAATATTAAAATTGGAAATCCATTAGATCCTACAACTGTAATGGGAAGCCAAATAGATGCAAGACAAGTAAAAACTATTCTAGATTATGTTGAAATTGCTAAACAAGAAGGTGGAGTTGTTTTAACAGGAGGAGTAAAATATACAGAAAATGGTTGTGATAAAGGAAACTTTGTAAGACCCTACATTAATAACTAATGTAAACAATGGTTGTCGTGTATCTCAAGAAGAAATCTTTGGACCAGTTGCTGTTATAATTAAATTCAAAACAGATGATGAAGTTATTGCTCAAGCAAATGATAGTGAATATGGACTTGGAGGAGCAGTATTCACAAAGAATATCAACAGAGCTTTAAGACTTGCAAGAGAAATTCAAACTGGTAGAGTATGGGTAAATACTTATAACCAAATTCCAGAACATGCTCCATTCGGTGGATATAAAAAATCAGGTATAGGAAGAGAAACTCATAAAGTTATCTTAGAACACTATACACAAATGAAAAAAATATCTTAATTGACTTAGAAGAAGGAACTTCTGGACTATACTAAAAATTACAAATTAAAAATATTGATTTAAAAGAAAAAAATAAATGAGTTACGAATGGAAATTTTTAGATGAAAAAAATCAAATAGAATGAGCCGAGTAATTGTCGGAGTGTCTGAAGCCAACTTGTTGGCAAGTTTCCGAAATTACAGCGAATTCTTGATTTTTTTATCGTTAAGAAATTTACTCAGTAACGAATTATTTTTTCTTTTTATTTTTAAAATTTCTTGTATTTTTTTCAAAGTAATTAAATTTGACAGATAATTTTTATAAGTGATAAAAATATTTTAAACTATAATTTGGTATTTTTTTGAAAAATATATTTTATTTTTGAAAAAAAGGAGAAAGATACGACATGGATTTAAAAAGGAAGTAAAACAGAAAAAGAATTTAATGACAGCTTTTTGCTGGAGAATCACAAGCAAGAAATAAATATAATTTCTATGCAAAAAGTTGCTAAAGAAGAAGGATATGAACAAATAGCTGAATTATTCGATATCACAGCTAACAATGAAAAAAAGAACATGCTAAACTTTGGTTCAAAAGCTTTACATGGAGATACTATCCCTGAAACAATAGTTAACCTTGCAGATGCAGCAGCAGGAGAAAACTATGAATGGACAGATATGTATGCTAAATTTGCAGAAGAAGCAAGAGAAGAAGGATTCATGAAACTTGCTAAACAATTTGAAATGGTTGGACAAATTGAAAAAGAACACGAAGAAAGATACAGAAAAATTATTAGAAAACATTAAAAATGGAACTGTATTCCATTCAGAAGAAAAAAAGTAGCTTGGGAATGTATGGATTGTGGACACCTACATTATGGAAATGACGCACCAGGTAAATGTCCTGTTTGTGGAGCAGACAAAGCTAAATTCAAAAAGAAGAGCAGTTAACTACTAAGATTTAAAACCATTGAGGCACTAAAGACAAAAAAAGTTTTTTTAGTGTCTTTTTTGTTATTTTTTTAAAATAAAACTTGCAAAATTTTATATTTATATATATAATATAATTATGACTTATTAAGTAAAGTTTAAAAATTTAAAATAAAAAGATATATTAAAAAAATTAGGAGGAGTAAAATGAGTAAAATTAGTTTAGTTTATTATAGTGCAACTGGAAATACAGAAAAAATGGCAAAAGCTATTGAAGAAGGAATAGTTGAAGCAGGAGGAGCAGTAACTGTTTACAAATCAAATGCAATGGATAAAGATGCTATCCTTTCAAGTGATGTTATAGTTATGGGATCTTCAGCAACAGGAGCAGAAGTAATAGACGAAAATGATTTATTACCATTCATGGAAGAAGCAGGAGATAAATTTAAAGGTAAAAAAGTATATATCTTCGGGTCTTACGGATGGGGAGGTGGAGAATATGCTGATAACTGGAAAGCTCAATTAGAAGGATTTGGAGCTACTATAGTTGATATGCCTATTCTTGCTAATGAAGAACCAAGTGATGAAGAATTAGCTCAATTAAAAGAAGTTGGAAAAGAAATTAGCTGCTATCTAATTACTTAAAATATTAAAAAAACAAAAGCTGTTATAAATAATTTTTTTAAACTGCACTCAAATTTTTTTAAATAAAAATAAAGTGCAGTTTTTTTATTTATTTTAAAAAAAGAAATTTAGTTAATAAAATATTAATTAAAAAAATAGATACTTTACAATCAAATTATAAAGTACTATAATAGTCACCAAGATAGATAATATGTTTATCTAAATTTAACAAATCTTAGCAAGAAGTCCCCTACTTCTATAAGTAGGGGATGAATTGCTTTTTATTTTCTTGAAATTGTTTCAAAAAAATATGATATAATTAAATCAGTTAAAGGTAATAAAAAAATGAATATTTTTTTGGAGTAGAAGTTTTTTTGTATTGAGTATTGGTGAAGCAAGTAAGGAGGAGGAAATGAAGATAGTTAAAAAAAGCATATAAATTCAGAATATATCCTACCTTAGAACAAGTAATCTTTTTCTCAAAAAAAACTTTGGTTGTGTTAGAAAAGTTTATAACCTTATGTTAGATGATAGAAAGAAAAAGTTATGAAGAATATAAATCAACAGGAATTAAAACTGAATATCCTACTCCTGCTAAATATAAAGAAGAGTATCCTTATTTAAAAAGAAGTAGATAGTTTAGCTCTTGCTAATGCACAACTAAATTTAGAAAAAGCCTTTAAAAAAATTTTCTTAAAAAAATAAAGATTTTTGGTTTTCCAAAATACAAAATGTAAATCCAATCCAGTCCAAAGTTATACTACAAATAATCAGAACACAATATATATTAAAGATAGCTACATAAAACTTCCTAAACTAAAAATCGCTAGTCAAAAATTAAATTACATAGAAAAAAATAGAAGGAATAATTAAATCAGTAACAATAAGTAAAAAAATAGTCTTGAACATTATTTTTGTTTCAATATTATGTGAAGAAGAAATAGAAGAATTACCAAAGACTAATAAAAAAATATTGGAATAGATTTAGGAATAAAAAGAATTTGTAACAATGAGTGATTGTACAAAAAGCAGAAAAATTTAAAAACTATCAAAAGAATATGAGAAAAAAACTGAAAAGAGAACAAAGAAAAATTATCAAGAAGATGTAAACTTGCTAAAGATAGCGATAAAAAAACTATCAGATAGTAAGAATTATCAAAAAGCAAAAAGAAAAAAAGTAGCAAAAGATACATAATAAAAATTAGGAATAAAAAGAAAAGACTTTATAAATAAGTTGAGTACAAAAATTATCAATAACCACGATATAATCTGTATAGAAGACTTAAATATAAAGGGAATGTTAAAAAAATCACAAATTAGCAAAAAGTATATCAGATGTAAGTTGGAGTGAATTTATAAGACAACTAGAATATAAAAGCAAATTGGTATGGAAGAAAGATTATAAAAGTACCTACATTTTTATCCAAGTAGCAAGACTTGTTCTAGTTGTGATAATATAAAAGAAAGTCTAACATTATCAGAAAGAATATATCATTGTGAATGTTGTGGACTAGAAATAGATAGAGATTATAATGCAAGTATAAATATATTAAGAAAAAGGTTTAGAAATATTAAAAGAAGAAAAAAAGTAAGTTAGAAAAAAATATCAGGGTAGGGACTACCCTGAAGAGCTTGGTAAATATATGTGGCTAACAGAAGCACATACTTCCCAAGAAGCTCCCACTTCTATAAGTGGGAGTAGTTCACTACCAGGAGCTATATTAATAATACTTGGATTACTTTTGGATGGCTCAAGGTCAACCAATTTCAGAATCTTATTTACAAAGCTCATATATTCCAAAAAAATAACGGGAATTTCTTCTCTTGTATTAATTGTAAGTAATGTTCTTTCTTATGCAGGTATGGAAATGAATGCAGTGCATGCTGGACAAATGGAAAATCCCAAAAAAAGATTTCACTAAAGCTATTGCTCTTGCATTTATTTTTAATATTATGTGTATTTGTTTTTTTCCAACATTAGCTATTGCAATAGCTATTCCAGCAGATAAACTTGGTATGGCAAATGGAATAATGGTTGCATTTCAAGAGTTTTTTGAAAAACTTAATATCAGCTGGATGAGTAATGTAATGTCAGGAGCAATGTTTTTTGGAGCAATTTCTTCTGTTGTAACTTGGGTTGCAGGATCTTCAAAGGGACTTTTTAGATGCAGGAAAAAAACAGGTTTGTTACCTCCGATTCTACAAAAAGGTAAATAAAAATAATGTACAAGTAAATATACTTGTTTTTCAAGGTATAATTGTAACAATTCTTGCTATGATTTATGTCTTATTTCCTGATGTTTCTGATGTATTCATAGCACTTATAGGTATGGCTGCAGCTTTGTATGTTATAATGTATATGCTTATGTTTGCTGCTATTATAGTTTTGAGAAAAAAGGAACCTAGTATAGAAAGAGGATATAAAGTTCCAGCAGTCAATATTGTATCAGGAATAGGATTTATTTCTTGTGCACTTGCATTTGTTATGAGTTTTATTCCTACCACAAGTGAAGCAGCAATACCTCGTAATATGTATCCTATCGTTGTGGCAATAGTTGTATTTTTGTTAGGGATTCCACCTTTTATATTTTATATGTTTAAAAAGCCGTCGTGGGATATGAGGACTGCTCAAGAAAAAGAAGAAAAGCCAATACATTAATTTTTTTCAATATGATAAAGTAATTTAGACTATGAGCTAATACATTAAGAGAATTTTTGAGAATTAAAAAAACTTAAAGATTCTCTTTTTTTAAATTTTTTTATAATATTTTTAAAAAAATATTGAAAAAAAGTTAATAAATCTATTATGATAATGTTAAGTAATATTTAACAATAAACTATAGTTTTTTGAAGGAGGAAAGGAAATAATGTATTGTTGTACAAAAAAATAAATGATGATATTATTTGGATTGGAGTTAACGATAGAAAAACTCAAAGATTTGAAAAATTACATTCCTTTAGATAATGGAGTTACATACAATTCATATTTAATATTGGATGAAAAAAATTTGCATTATTGATGGTGTTGAGGAAGGGGAAAATGGAAATTTTCTTAGTAAAATAGAAGCAATGATAGGTACTGCTCCTATTGACTACATTATAGTAAATCACGTTGAACCTGATCATTCTGGCTCAATCAAAAAGTCTATTAAAAAAATTTATCCAGAATTAAAAAGTTGTAGGAAATGCAAAAACTATAATGATGTTAAAATTATTAGGTGTAGACCTACCTGATGAAAGAGTAATGATAGTAAAAAGAAAAAAAGATGTTTTAGACTTAGGAAAACATAAGTTAACTTTCTATTTAATGCCTATGGTACACTGGCCAGAATCTATGGCAACTTATGACATGACTGATAAAATCTTATTCTCAAATGATGCTTTTGGAAGCTTTGGAGCTCTAGATGGAGCTGTTTTTTTGACGATGAAGTAAACACAGATTTCTTTACTGATGAAATGAGAAGATACTATTCTAATATAGTTGGTAAGTTTGGTGCACCAGTAAATGCTGTTTTTAAAGAAATTATCTTCACTTGAAATTTCATGTATTTGCCCATCACATGGACTTATTTGGAGAAAATATATAAAAGAACTTATAGAAAGATATCAAAAAAATGGGCGAATATGGAACCTACAAAAAGAAGGTGTAGTTATAGTTTACGGAAGTATGTATGGTCATACAGCTGAAATGGCTGAATATTTAGGAAGAGAATTAGGTAACAGAGGAATAAAAGATGTTATCATCTTTGACTCATCTAAAAACAGACCACTCATATATCTTCAGTACAATTTGGAAATATAAAGGACTTATGCTAGGTTCTTGTGCTCATAATAATGATGTATATCCAAAGATGGAGCCTTTACTACATAAATTACAAAACTATGGTTTTAAAAAAAATAGATACTTAGGTATCTTTTGGAAATATGATGTGGAGTGGTGGAGGAGTAAAGAAAATAAAAAGAATTTGCTGACAGTCTACCAGGTCTGGAACAAATAGGAGAGCCTATAGAAATAAAAAGGTCATGTTACTCCTATTGAAAGAGATAGATTAATAGAACTTGCTAATCTTATGGCAGATAAACTTATTGCTGATAGAAAATAATATAATAAAGGATTATCTGTTAAACAAATCTAATTTTAAGGAAAGTTGTTGAGGAGGTTGCAAAGAAGATGTAATTAAAATAACTCAAAAATTTATTTAGAAAAGATTTCATTATCCATTACTAAATTAGGAGTTATTAATATGAAAAAAAATTTTTATTGGCTTGATTTGGGGAGAAACTTCTTATAATATATCATCAATTTTATATAGTTCTGTGATAACTGCCTTTTTGTTACAACTTGGTATAAATAATACTCAAATTGGATTCATATGGTCTTTAGTTTTTATTTTTCTCAAATGATATTTGATTATCCAACTGGAAGTTTTGCTGACAAATATGGACGGTTAAGAATTTTTTTACAATTGGTATGATATTTATGGGGATAGCAACAATAATAATAGCAAAAAAAGTTATAATGTACTTATGCTATATATTAGTGGGATATTGCTTGGTTTAGGAGAATCACAGGTTAGTGGAACATTATTTCCTTGGTTTGTAAATAGTATTAGTATTGAAAATAATAAAGAAAAAAACAAGAATATTTTTTTAAAATTAATGCACAAAAGTCAGTTTTTAACTAATATTATAGGAGTTTTTAACAGGATTTATCATTTCGTTTTTTTCAACATTGATTAAAAAAATATGGTCGCACACTTGTGACTCTAGCCTCGTAGGGTGTCAGTCATGAGTTAGACCATTAAGTATAGTCAGCATATATAGAAATATGTATGTAGAGGTAGCAACTTTAAAAAGCTATCCAATACTACTCGAATTGCTGGAAACCCCTAAAACTAGTATAACTACAACATAGTACCTAAATAATATGGTACAAGTGTGAAAGTGGCGAAAGCAGAAAAAATATACTAGATGACATAAGGTTAAATCCTAAGTGTTAAGATAATGGGCAATCAGCAGCCAAGACCGAAAGGTAAGGTTCAACGACTATTCCTCCTGAGGGAAGTACACTAAAGCTAGTGGAAGTGGGTAGACCCAAACAGATAGAGCTGTGGGATAAGATATAGTCTGTGCTTAATAGAAATATTAAGAAGTTCGAGGCTAATCTCCTTAATTTATTAAGGAGTGTATATGCCAAGAGAACTGCATAAGTGGTAGCGTACTTATGTGAACGACAACCTCTAAAACGACTGAGTCAGTTTTAGGTTCATATATTTAGAAAAATTTTACTTTTTCATTTACTTATAGTATAAAAAGTGGTATACTATATATAGGTAAATGGAGGTGAAATCACATGGAAAAAAAGCATATAAGTTTAGATTTTTATCCAACTAAAACTCAAATAACAATATTAAATTGTACTTTTGGTTGTGTAAGATATGTCTATAATCATTTTTTTAGATTTAAAACAAAAGCTATATATTACAGAGAAAAAAATCTATGTCATATAGTCAATGTAGCAAAAGCACTGACAGTTTTAAAACAAGAGAAAGAATGGTTAAAAAGATGTAGATAAATTTTTCTTTACAAAAATTCTTTAAAAGATTTAGATAGCCTATAAGAACTTCTTTAGTGGAAGTGGCTATCCTAAGTTTAAATCTAAGAAAGATAATAGAAAATCATATAGAACCAATTATACAAATAATAATATAGAGTTTTTTTAGATAAATGGATAAAAAGTACCTAAGTTAGGAAAAACTAAAAAAATAAGAGATAAAATAAAACCACAAGGAAGAATAATAAATGCAACAATAACCCAAGTACCTAGTGGAAAAATATTATATATCTTTATGTTGTACTGATGTGGAAGTAGAAAAAAATTAGAAAGTACAAATAAGAATGTTGGAATAGATTTAGGTATAAAGGACTTTGCGATTACCAGTGATGAAATCTCAATAGAAAATCCAAAAATATTTACAAAAAAATCTTTGAATAAACTAGCTATATTACAAAAGAAAAACTATCACGAAAAACCAAAGGGTAGTTCAAATAGGAATAAAGCTAGAATAAAAAGTAGCAAGATTATTTGAGAAAATATCAAATCAAAGAGAAGATTTTTTTGCAAAAATTATCAACAATGCTAATAAAAAGAATATGATATTATTTGTATGGAAGATTTACAAGTAAAAAAAATATGGTAAAAAAATCATAAATTAGCAAGAAATATTGTAGATGTATCATGGAGTGAATTTAATAGAATACTAAGTTATAAAGCGAAATGGTATGGAAGAACAATAGTAAGAGTAGATAAATTTTTGCAAGTAGTCAAATATGTAATTGTTGTGGATATAGAAATGAAGAAGTAAAAAGATTTAAGTGTGAGAGAATGGACTTGTCCAGTATGTGGAGCTGTACATAATAGAGATATAAATGCAGCCAAAAAAACATATTAAAAGAAGGACTAAAAGATATTAGGTATAAGTGCTTAAATATATAAATATATGAACCGTAGGAACTATGGGGATAGCTTGGTAAATTTAGTTGGCTAACAGAAGCAACTACTACCCAAGAACCCTGCGACTCTAGCACTCGTAGGGTGTCAGTCGTGGGAGGTTCAGTATGAGACTTTATTAATTATTTCGGGGATGTTGTATATAGTAAATGGAGTATTCATATATTTTAGTTTTGAAGATAATAAAAGTGCCGAAACTGATTTAGTAAAGATTGGTAAAAAAAGTTTACTATTTTTTTATAAAAGAGCGTAAACTATGGATATATACTCTTGCTTTAACTTCAAGTTATTCATTTTATTCTATTTATCTCTTCATATGGCAACCTGTAGGGAAATCATTAGGAATAACTGGAAGTAGACTCGGTAGTGTATATAGTCTTTATTTAATATCTTTTGCTATAAGTGCTTTTTATCAGTAAAAAGAAATATTAAAGGATTTGTATATGTTTTATGTACTTCTCTAATACCTGTGTCTCTAATAGTTATCTATTGCTCTCACAATTTAATTTTTGTATTTAGTTGGGATAGTTTCTCTAGGATTTAATTATAAAATGGCTATGCTTAAAAATTATGGGGACAGTACATAATTTTATTTCAAATGAAGTAAGGTCATCTGTTATATCTTTGGTTAGCTCTTTATCAAGTGTATTTTTTTAATAGGATTACAGATAATAATTGGAAAAAAATATTAGACACAAAAAAACCTTTTTTTATTTACAAATATTATGCATTTTTCATTGGAATTATTTATATAATTTGTATATTATTAATTCAAAAATGGATGCATGAAGAAAATAGCAGATAAGATTGAATATTTTAATTTATTTATGAAAAAAACTGCACCTCCAATCTTCTATTTAAGATTTTTGGGTGCAGTTTATTGTTTGGGCTATCCTTTTTTTATTTTTATATAAATATTTGATATATGTTTTTTTACATATGTTATAATAATTTTTGTTAGGAGGATATATGAGCTCAAAAGAAATTATCAAAATGTTGGAGGCTGATGGCTGGGTACTTAGATCAGTTGAAGGTAGTCATCATCACTTCAAACATCCCTAGCAAAAAAAGGGGAAAGTTACTGTTCCACATCCTAATAAAGATTTACATATTAAAAACTGTGAATAGTATCTTAAAAACAAGCTGGCTTAAAATAGCCAGTCCCCCTTTTAAAAAAAGAACGGAGTTGAATTATATGAAATATCATTACTATGCTGTATTTGAAAAAGATGAAGATGGTTATAGCATTTCATTTCCTGATTTACCAGGTTGCTTGACTTGTGCGAAAGATATTGAAGAAGCTTTAAAAATGGCAAAAGATGTATTAGAAGGTTATATGTTAATATCTGAGGAAGACAATGATCCTATTGTACCAGCAAGTTCATATAAAGAATTGAATAAAAAAATTTAGAAGATAATCAAGTGTTACAATTAATAACAGCAGATACAGATTTTTGTAAGAATGAGAAAAAAAAGAATAAGTCTGTCAATAAAAATGGTAACATTGCCAAAATGGCTTATAGATTTGGGAAAAGAAAAGAAAAATTAATTTCTCACAATTACTACAAGAAGCTATAAAAAGAGAACTAAATATTGATTAATTTACTAGTGAACTACTCACGACTAACACCCTACGAGTGCTAGAGCCACGAGTGTTCTAACACATTTAATAAAAAAAGAGGCTTTTTGCAAAAATTAAAATTTTAACTCTAAAGTAAAAAAATAAGCGAGTTACGAATGGAAATTTTTAGATAAAAAAATCAAATAGAATGAGCCGAGTAATTGTCGAAGTGTTTGAAGCTGACTTGTCAGCGAGTTTTTCGAAATTACAGCGAATTCTTGATTTTTTTATCGTTAAGAAATTTACTCAGTAACGAACTATTTTTTTACTTTTTGTTAATTTGCAACAGCTCCTTTAATTTTTACTAATTTTTGTGGAACTTCATTTACTAATTCTTTACCTTCAACAAAGTCTTTAATGTTATTTAAAGTTGTTAAAGTTATAGCATCAACAGCTTCTTGTGTAAAATATGCTTGGTGAGAAGTAAGAAGCACATTGTAGAAAGATAAAAAGTCTTCCTAAAATATCATCTTCAATAACTTGAGTAGATTTATCTTCAAAGAAATAATCTTCTTCTTCTTCATATACATCAAGAGCCACTGCTCCAATCTTCTTATCTTTTAAAGCTTCAACTAAGTCAGCTGAATCAATAAGCATTCCTCTACCTGTATTAACAAGTATAACTCCATCTTTCATCTTTAACATAGATTTTCTATTAATCATATATTGAGTTTCTTTTGTAAGTGGACAGTTTAAAGAAATAATATCAGATTGAGCATATAGTTCATCTAAAGTCACATATTCAAAAACCAAGTTCTTCAGCTGCTTTTTTTGATTAGGATATAGGTCATAGGCAATAACTTTCATATTAAATCCTTTTTAGTATTTTTTTATTAAAAATTTGTCCTATTTTTACCCGTTCCTATGATACCAGCTGTTTTTTTCCATTTAAGTCAAATCCCATTAAACCATTGATAGAGAAATTTCCTTCTCTTGTACGAACATAGGCTTTATGAATTTTTTTCTATTTACTGCTAGAATAAGAGCAACTGTATATTCTGCTATTGCATGAGGAGAATAAGCTGGGACTCTAACCACTTTAAATCTATTATGTATATCTTTTTAAAGAAACATTATTAAAACCAGCACATCTCATAGCCAAAAGCTTTTATTCCATTTTTCAGCCATAATATCTATAGTTGTTTTATTTATAACATCATTTGTAAAAGCACAAACAACATCATAACCTTTTGTTAAATTAACTGTTTCTTCAGTCAATCTTACTTTTAAAAAAATGTCATATCAAAAATTAAAATCATCAGCATATTTCTTAAAAAAACTCTTTGTCATAATCTTTTATGTCAAAAAAATATAATTTTAGTTTTTTTCCATATTATCCCTCCTAAAATAAATTCTTTACTAAATCTATAATAATTTAATTTTACCATAATTTTTTTAATAAAATTATAGTCAAGTTAAAAAAATTAGTTATAATAACATAAGAGGTGTAAAAATGAAAAATAGGATTAGTATTAGAAGGTGGAGGAATGAGAGGTCTTTTCTCTGCTGGAGTTTTAGATGCTTTACTTGAGCTAAAAGACTTAAGTGTCAATGGAATTGTTGGCGTATCTTCTGGAGCTTTGTTTGGAGTAAACTATGTTTCAAAACAAAAAGAAAGAGCAGTTAGATACAATAAGAAATATGCAGATGATAAAAGATATATGGGACTATATAGTTGGATAACAACAGGAAATGCTGTAAATAAAGATTTTGCTTTCTATAAGTTACCTTGTAAGTTAGATGTTTTTGACAATGAAACATTCAAAAAAGCAAAGACAGACTTCTATGTTGTTATGACCAATGTTGAAAGTGGAAAGCCTGAATATGTTTTAATAGAAGATGCATTTGCACAAATGGAATATTTAAGAGCTACATCAGCTTTACCCTTTGCTTCAAAAATAATAGAAATAAATGGTAAAAAATATTTAGATGGAGGAATATCTGATAGTATTCCAATAGACTTTTGTGAGAGCTTAGGTTATGACAAAATAATAGCTGTATTAACAAGACCAGAAGGAACATATAAGGAAGATAAGTTAGGTTTTCTGTATAAGTTAGTCTATAGAAAATACCCAAATTTAGTGAACTCACTTCTTAATATGGCTACAGATTATGAAAAAGTTCTTGCAAAAAAATAAAAAGACTTAGAAAATAAAGGAAAAAAATTTTTTTGTTGTAAGACCTCCAGAAGTTTTTAAAGATAGGTAGACTTGAAAAAAATAGAGATAAAAATTCAAAAAAAGTATATGATACAGGGTTAAATACTGGTTTAAAAAGAATTAGATAATATAGTAAAAGTATTTGAACAAATAGAACTTATTTAAAAACTCGTTTTAAAAATTTAAATTAAAAACCTTGAATTTTATTGAAAAATATGTTATAATGTTTTTTTAGAAAAATTTCTGACCTTACCGCTACTTTCAGGAGGTTTTGGGTCTAATGTCGTCATGGGGTTGGCGCTGTCTTTAATAGCTCAGAGGCATCACGAATATCAAATTGAGGTATTACGGATACTGTATGTTTTTTTGATAACTGACTACCACTTGTTTTATTTTGACGACTAAAACCATAATGAGGCGATAGGTCGGTTTTTTTAATTCTCAAAAAAATATAAATAAAAAGGAGATATATTTATGAAAAATAATTATTAAAGAATTAACAGATATTTTTTTCAAAAATCTTGTTGACAATTTATTTCCAGATAAAGAATTAAAACCAGTAGAAATAACAGTAGCTACAAATGAAAAATTTTGGAGATTATCAATGTAATTTTGCAATGATAAATTCAAAAAAATAATAGGAGATAATCCAAGAAAAAAATTGCTGAAGAAATAAAGACTAAGTTTCCTTATGGAGAAATCGTTGAAAAAAATTAGAAGTTGTAGAGCTAGGTTTCATAAATATATTCTTAACAGATAAATATATTTCTGATTCTATAAAGAAAAATTGGAGAAGCCTATGATTTTTTTCATTTTTAAATAGAAAAGGTAAAGTTATCATCGATTTCTCATCACCAAACATTGCCAAAAAGAATGCATATAGGACACTTAAGATCAACTATTATTGGAGAATCAGTAGCTAGAATAATGAGATATTTAGGATATGATGTTGTTGCAGACAATCATATTGGAGACTGGGGAACACAGTTTGGAAAGTTGATAGTGGGATACAGAAAATGGTTAAACAGAGAAGCTTATGAAAAAAATGCTATAGAAGAATTAGAAAGAGTTTATGTTAAATTCTCGGAAGAAGCAGAAAAAGATCCTTCTCTTGAAGATTTAGCAAGAGCTGAACTTAAAAAAAGTACAAGATGGTGAAGAAGAAAATACAAAACTTTGGAAAGAATTTATAACAGAATCTTTAAAAAGAATACAATAAACTATATGAGAGATTAGATGTACATTTTGACACATACTATGGAGAATCTTTCTACAATGATATGATGGCAGATGTTGTAAAAGAATTGGAAGAGAAGAAATTAGCAGTTGATGATGAAGGAGCTAAGGTTGTATTTTTTGATGAAAAAGACAATTTATTCCCTTGCATAGTTCAAAAGAAAGATGGAGCATATCTATACTCTACTTCTGATATAGCCACTGTTAAATTTAGAAAAGATAACTATGATGTAAATAAGATGATATATCTTACAGATGCTAGACAACAAGACCATTTTAAACAATTCTTTAAGATAACTGATATGCTTGGTTGGGATATAGAAAAATACCATATTTGGTTCGGTATAATAAGATTTGCTGATGGTATTTTATCAACTCGTAAAGGAAATGTTATCAAACTTGAAGAGTTATTAGATGAAGCACACAGTCGTGCATATGATGTTGTAAATGAAAAGAACCCTAATCTTTCTGAAGAAGAAAAACAAAATATAGCAGAAGTTGTAGGAGTAAGTTCAGTTAAATATGCTGATCTATCTCAAAAATAAACAAAAGTGATATAGTATTTGAATGGGATAAAAATGTTGAGTTTTGAAGGAAACACAGCTCCATATTTACTATATACTTATGCTAGAATACAATCTATTCTTAGAAAAAAATAGATGAACAAAATATAGAATTGAATGACAGTGTGGAAATTAAAATAGAAAATAAAATTGAAAGATCTTTAGCAACTCATCTATTGACTTTCCCAATATCAGTATTAAAAAGCTGCTGAAACATTCAAACCTAATTTGATAGCAGATTATCTATATGATTTATCTAAGAAATTAAATAGTTTCTATAATAATTGCCCTATATTAAATCAAGATATAGATACTTTAAAAATCAAGAGCCTTATTAATAAAGAAAAACAGGAGAAGTTTTTAAAAGAAGGATTATCTCTACTTGGAATACCTGTACTTAATAAGATGTAATGCAAAGGAGAAAATTATGTCAAAGAAACCAATAATCGGAATATCATCAAGTGTAATAGTTGATTAAAAAAATATGGTCGCACACTTGTGACTCTAGCACTCGTAGGGTGTCAGTCATGAGTTAGACCATTAAGTATAGTCAGCATATATAGAAATATGTATGTAGAGGTAGCAACTTTAAAAAAAGCTATCCAATACTACTCGAATTGCTGGAAACCCCTAAAAACTAGTATAACTACAACATAATACCTAAATAAAAAAATATGGTACAAGTGTGAAAGTGGCGAAAGCAGAAAAAAATATACTAGATGACATAAGGTTAAAATCCTAAGTGTTAAGATAATGGGCAATCAGCAGCCAAGACCGAAAGGTAAGGTTCAACGACTATTCCTCCTGAGGGAAGTACACTAAAGCTAGTGGAAGTGGGTAGACCCAAACAGATAGAGCTGTGGGATAAGATATAGTCTGTGCTTAATAGAAATATTAAGAAGTTCGAGGCTAATCTCCTTAATTTATTAAGGAGTGTATATGCCAAGAGAACTGCATAGGTGGTAGCGTACTTATGTGAACGACAACCTCTAAAAACGACTGAGTCAGTTTTAGGTTCATATATTTAGAAAAAAATTTTACTTTTTTTCATTTACTTATAGTATAAAAAAAGTGGTATACTATATATAGGTAAATGGAGGTGAAATCACATGGAAAAAAAGCATATAAGTTTAGATTTTTATCCAACTAAAACTCAAATAACAATATTAAATTGTACTTTTGGTTGTGTAAGATATGTCTATAATCATTTTTTTAGATTTAAAACAAGAGCTATATAACAAAGAGAAAAAAATCTATTTCATATAGTGAGTGTAGTAAAAGAATTAACAGTTTTTAAAAACAAGAGAAAGAATGGTTAAAAGATGTAGATAAATTTTTCTTTACAAAAATTCTTTAAAAGATTTAGATAAAGCCTATAAAAACTTTTTTTAGTGGAAGTGGCTATCCTAAAGTTTAAATCTAAGAAAGATAATAGAAAATCATACAGAACCAATTATACAAATAATAATATAGAGTTTTTTTAGATAAATGGATAAAAGTACCTAAGTTAGGAAAAACTAAAAAAATAAGAGATAAAGATAAAACCACAAGGAAGAATAATAAATGCAACAATAACCCAAGTACCTAGTGGAAAATATTATATATCTTTATGTTGTACTGATGTGGAAGTAGAAAAAAATTAGAAAGTACAAATAAGAATGTTGGAATAGATTTAGGTATAAAGGACTTTGCGATTACCAGTGATGAGATCTCAATAGAAAATCCAAAATATTTACAAAAAAATCTTTGAATAAACTAGCTATATTACAAAGAAAACTATCACGAAAAACCAAAGGGTAGTTCAAATAGAAATAAAGCTAGAATAAAAAGTAGCAAGATTATTTGAGAAAAATATCAAATCAAAGAGAAGATTTTTTTGCAAAAATTATCAACAATGCTAATAAAAAGAATATGATATTATTTGTATGGAAGATTTACAAGTAAAAAAATATGGTAAAAAAATCATAAATTAGCAAGAAATATTGTAGATGTATCATGGAGTGAATTTAATAGAATACTAAGTTATAAAAGCGAAATGGCATGGAAAAAAACAATAGTAAGAGTAGATAAATTTTTGCAAGTAGTCAAATATGTAATTGTTGTGGATATAGAAATGAAGAAGTAAAAAGATTTAAGTGTGAGAGAATGGACTTGTCCAGTATGTGGAGCTGTACATAATAGAGATATAAATGCAGCCAAAAAAACATATTAAAAAGAAGGACTAAGGATATTAGGTATAAGTGCTTAAATATATAAATATATGAACCGTAGGAACTATGGGGATAGCTTGGTAAATTTAGTTGGCTAACAGAAGCAACTACTACCCAAGAACCCTGCGACTTCAGTCGTGGGAGGTTCAGGACAGTGGAAGTTTTGCAGGCTATAAAAAGAGCTTATGTGAATAAAGATTATGTTGATGCTGTTATAAAAGCAGGAGGAGTTCCTTTAATAATTCCTTTTAATACAGATAAAGAAGTTATTATCAGTCAAGCACAAGTAATAGATGGACTGATTATATCAGGTGGTCACGATGTTAGCCCATATAACTATGGACAAGAACCGAGTCCACTATTAGGAGAAACTTTCCCTGAAAGAGATGATTATGAAATGCTTTTTATTAGAAGAGGCTAAAAAGAGAAATCTACCAATTTTAGGAATATGTAGAGGTTTTCAAATAATAAATGTTGCAGGTGGAGGAACTCTATATCAAGATTTATCATTGATAGGAAAAAAAGTGTTTTAAAACATAATCAAGTTTCTAAACCAACATTGAAAAACTCATAAGATACAAATAGAAGAAAATTCTATTATTTCAGAAATTTTTTTGGAAAAAGAAACTATGGTAAACTCTTTTCATCACCAAGCTTTTAGACAAAGTGGCTGACGATTTTTAAAGTTGTTGCAAGAGCTAGTGACGGAATAATTGAAGCAATACAACATAAAACATATAAATTTTTTTAGTAGGTGTGCAATGGCACCCTGAAATGTTAGCAGTAGAATGTGATGAAGCTAGAGAGCTTTTCAAAAGACTAATAGAAGAAGCTAAAAAAAGTAATAAGTAATGAATTGGAGAGGAAATGGGAAATAATCAAAATAATCAAAAAATGAATTTCTGGTCAATAGTACTATTAACTATAAATTCTATTATTGGAACAGGAATATTCTTATCACCTGGAGCTGTTGCAAAATTAGTTGGAAGTAAGGCCGCTATGATTTACTTAGCAGCAGCAGCTTTTGCAGCTGTCTTAGCAGTAACTTTTGCTGCTGCATCAAAAATATGTTGTAAAAATCAGGAGCAGCTTATGCTTATTCAAAGGCAGCATTTGGAGATGAAGTCAGCTCTTATGTTGGGATTACAAGAGTTGTATCAGCAAGTATAGCTTGGGGAGTTATGGCAACGGGAGTTGTTAAGACAACTTTATCTATCTTTGGAAAAGATTCATCTGATATGAAAACTGTAACAATAGGTTTTATAACTTTAATGTTAATACTACTTATTATCAATCTTATAGGGACAAAACTACTTACATTAATCAGTAATATTTCAACTATAGGTAAGGTAGGAGCTTTAACGATAACGATAATAGCAGGTATATGTATATTAATTTTTTTCTGGTGGAAGTCATATAGAAGAAATGAATCTATTAAAAAGATGCAGATGGAAATAATCTTATTCCAACATTTACAACTTCAGTATTTGTTACTGCACTTATAGGTGCTTTTTATGCTTTCACAGGATTTGAAAGTGTTGCAAGTGGTTCAGCTGATATGGAAGAACCTGAAAAAGAATCTACCAAGAGCTATACCTTTAGCTATAGTAATAATAGCTTGTATATACTTTGGAATAGTATTTGTATCTATGTATATTGATCCAGTAGCTATGGTAACATCAAAAGAACCAGTAGTTCTAGCTTCAATTTTTAAAAAAATCAATTATTACAAAAAAATAATAGTTATAGGTGCACTTATGTCAATGTTTGGTATAAATGTGGCGGCCTCATTCCATACTCCAAGAGTGTTTGAAGCTATGGCAAATGAAAAGCAAATACCTGAGTTTTTTTGCAAAAAAAGAACAAAGGGAGGACTACCTTTAACATCTTTCTTATTGACAGCTATAATAGCTGTGGTTATTCCCTTGGTATTTAATTATAATATGAGTGGAATAATCATTATCAGTTCAATATCAAGATTTGTACAGTTCATAATAGTTCCTTTTAGCTGTAATTTCATTCTTCTATGGTAAAAAAATAAAGAAGAAGTTTTACAAGCTAATAAAAGTTTTTATGATGGATGTAATAATTCCAATAATAGCATTACTACTTACTGTTTTACTATTGGTGAAGTTTAATTGGGCACAACAATTCTCAAATAAATTAGATGATGGGACAACTACTCTTAATGTAAAAAGCTGTAGTATCAATGCTTATAGGATATGTAATTCTTCCAATATGCCTAAGAATATATATGAGAGGTAAAAAGTAAATATATATTTCATAAATAATAAAAAAATTTATAGTAATTATGAAAGAATTGTGATAGAATATTTAAAAAAATCCTTAAATATAAAGTCGGGAGTGATTATAGTGGATCTACACTATTTAGAAATTTTTTTACGAAGTTGCTAAAGCTAAGAGTTTCACAAAGGCTGCTGAAAAACTTTTTCATCAACCAATCAGCAGTTTCTATTCAAGTAAAAAAATTTGAAGATATATTAAAAAGTAAAATTATTCGATAGAAGTTCAAAAAAAATTAAGCTTACTTATACAGGAGAAACTCTGTATAAAATGGCTGAAGATATTTTTTTGAAAAAAAGTTAAAAAGGGCAGAAAAAGAAATTTCGAGAGTCATAGAAGTAGATAAGGCAAGAATAGCAATAGGAGCTTCAGCTATTATTGCAGAACCCTTACTTCCTAGTCTTATGAAAGAATTTTCTTCAGTACATGACGAAATTGAATACAATATAACTATGTCAAATAAAGAACATCTTTTAAAAACTTCTTAAAGAAGGAGAACTAGACGTAATAATAATAGATAGTCAACATATAACAGATTCTAATTTGGAAATAATTCCTATAGAAAAAGATCCTTATGTTTTTGGTTAGTTCAAAACATTATGATAGTATAAAAGATATTGAAAAAGATCCAATTATTACGAGAAATGTTATACAGAACAATAATAAAGCTATTGAATATATTGAAGATAAATATGGTATTAACTTTACTAAAAAAATCAATGTTCTTGGAAATTTGGAAGTAATAAAAGGTCTTGTTAGAGAAGGAATAGGGAATGTAATACTTCCATATTATTCTGTATACAAGGATATAAGAAAAGGAACTTTCAAAGTCATAGCTAAAATTGATGAAATTAAAGATGGATATGAACTTATTATCACTAAAGATAAAAAAAGATCTATCTCAAATAACAAAAATTTATTGAGTTAGTTAAAAGTCATAAGATAGTTATGGAAGGTTCTAGAAATTAGAAGGGGTGTAAATATGAATTTAATAACTTCATATAAAACAGAATTAGAATTATTAAAAAAATTCATTGAAGAAGAAGAAGAAAGAAAAAGAAACTGAAAAAAAGTGGCTAAGAAATTAGCAGATATATTTACTAAAGGAAACAAAGTTTTAATCTGTGGTAATGGTGGTAGTAACTGTGATGCCATGCATTTCATAGAAGAATTTACAGGAAGATTTAGAAAAGAAAGAAGAGCCTTACCAGCAATTTCTATATCAGATCCATCTCATATAACTTGTGTTGCAAAATGATTATGGTTTTGATTATATCTTTTCAAAAGGTGTTGAAGCCTATGGAAAAGAAGGAGATATGTTCATAGGAATTTCAACTAGTGGAAATTCTGCCAATGTTATAAAGGCAGTTGAACAAGCTAAAGCACAAGGACTTGTAACTGTTGCTTTACTTGGAAAAGATGGAGGAAAGCTTAAGGGGCAATGTGATTATGAATTTGTTGTTCCTGGAAAAAAACATCAGATAGAGTACAAGAAATTCATATGATGATACTTCATATAATAATTGAAGGTGTTGAAAGAATAATGTTCCCTGAAAATTATGAGGGAGAATAAAATAAGAAAAGACTACCTCATATTATAATCTTAATTCAAAAAGTAAAAAAATAAGTAAGTTACGAATGGAAATTTTAGATAAAAAAATCAAATAGAATGAGCCGAGCAAATTCAGGAGTGTTTGAGCATAGCGAGTTTCCTGATTTGCAGCGAATTCTTGATTTTTTTATCGTTAAGAAATTTACTCAGTAACGAACTATTTTTTTACTTTTTTTATTTATATGAATTTTTTTCTATTTCTTCAGCAATTTCTAAGTCAGCAACTTCATCTTGATGATATTCAATATAATCTTTTAAAAAGTTGAACTGAAAAAGAAATTAGCCTCTTCTTCATAGATAGAAGTTTTTAAAAACTAGTGTGTTCTCTAAAAAAATCTTATTTCATCACAATTATGTTCGAGAGCGTGGAAAAGTTCATGTCCTATGACAAAAAAAGTTTTGCAAAAGCCCTCAAGTAAAGATTGAATAACTATTAATTTTGAATTTAAAATAACAGTATATAGCCCTTTCATTTCTATATTAGCTGAAACAATTTCAATATCTAATCCCTTACAAATACTTACAGGATTCTTTGTCCCAAACTCAAAAATATAAATCATCAATTAATTTTTAGAATTTCTTTTTTTCTTCTTTCTGTCATTATTTTCATCAGCTCTCTTTTTAAGCAATGCTCGAACAAAAAAATTCCTTCAAAACTTTCTCTAATTCAATTTTGTCTTCTTCTGATGCTGGTTTTTCCATTAAACATAAGCGTTGAAGTAGTCATTGCTATATTTTTCGTATTCTCTTATTTCGTCTGCACTTAACTGATACTCTTTAATTAAAAAAAATCTTTTTCTTTATCATCTCCATTTTTCCATAGGAAATTCATAGCCTCGTAACCAAAGCTCATTTACATTTAAAACTTCTGCAAATAGTTCTACCCTATCTTTTTTTGCTTCATACTCCCCACTAAGATATTGAGAAATAGTAGACTTATTTACATTGGTTAATTCTGACAATTTACTTGCTTTCATATTTCTAATTTCCAAAGCAAGTTTTTAACCTTTCTGCAAAATTACTTACCAATTTCATTTTATACCTCCATTTAAAATAATAATAACATATAAATTTGTATTTTACAAATATTATTTTTAAAAAAATTTGTATTTTATAAAAAAATAATTTGACAAAATAAAAAAATGATATTATTATGTTTGTATAACACAAACTAATAAAATAAAAAAATTTGTATTTTTAAAAACATAAGGGAGGGTTTAAAATGAAAAAAATATACATTCAAACTTTTTAGCTGAATATATCTTGAAATTAAGTGGGAATATGCAAGTGCAAATAGAATTCATGATATTTTAAATATAAGCCTAAGTTACACCTATACTCTAGTAAAAAAATAATAAGGTGAGAAGTCGTGTAAAAAAATGGAAGAACTGAATATAATATGGAAGATTTCATAAGGACTTTAGAGCTTTCATATAATAATAACATTGTTGAGACTCCATTGACAAAGGAGGAATTCGATGCTAACAACTTTCATAATTGGGAAGCTAAAAATGATATTGAGAAATATTTAGAAAGATTACTTTTAGATGAATTAGGACAATTTACCTGCATAAAAGATTTGGTTGAAATTTTTAAAGTAAGTAAAACTATCTGGTATGATGCCTTGGAAGAAGGGAAAATAATGTATTTTACAATTTCAAGCAGAAAGATAATAATAACTCGTTCTCTCTTACCTTTTTTTGAGAGAAGCCTTATCTATGCAAGAGTAAGGGATAGAGAACTGTAATTTTTTTAGTAAAAACTATTTATAATATTGACAAAAACATATAAAAAAAGTATACTTGAATCATAGAATTTTTATTAACTGGTGTAAAATGTAAAGGGGGACTTATGAAAATTAAATATTTATTAGTTTCAATGTTAGTACTTGGCTCATTATCTTATTCAGCAGAGGTAACAGATCCTGTGGCTCAAGAAGTAATAAGTGAGGTTAAGAATATTGAAGCAGAGTATCAAGCTTTTAATGCAAAAGGAAGCTGAAAGAAAAGAAGAATTTATTCAAGAAAAAAAGCAAATCTTGAAAAAAAGAAGTAAAGGAACTTAAAGAAAAAAACAATTGGGTAGAGAAGAACTTTATGCAAAAATTAAAAGAAGATTCAAAAATCAGATGGCATAGAGAAGAATACAAAAAGTTATTAAAAAAAGATTCGATGAATACTACAACAAGTTGGAACAAAAAAATTGCAGACAAAGAACAACAAATCGTAGAATTAACTAAATTATTAGAAGTTTTAAATTAATTGGGAGGGAAGTATGAAAAAGTTTCTAAAAAAACTATTCTGTTTTTTTATGTGCAATATCATCAATAGCTTATGCAGAAGATGATGGAATGGCAGTATTAAATAAAAAAAGAGAGCAGAAATTGAAAAAAAGCAGAAAAAGCAAAAGGCAAAACTAGAAAAGGAAGCAGCAGAAAAAGCTAGAAAAGAGGCAGAAGAACAAGCTAAATTAGCAGAAGAACAAGCTAAGGCTCAAGTAGTAGAAACTGTAGAAGTTGTAGAAGTTCCAGCGGAAGCAGTAGTAGCAACAGATGGATTAAATCCTCAAGATGAAAAAGAAGCAATGGAAATCTTAGATGGAATGAGAAAGAAGATAAAAAAAGAAGATGCAGAAACTCTTAAACTTCAAAAGGAAGCAAAAGAATTAGGAATATCTACATCAGAAGCATCTTCATTACCAGAAATAGAAGCAATGATAAAGGCAAAGAAAGCAGAAAAAGGCTAAGCCAAAGACAGAAGCAGAAAAAAATTAGAAGCAACAAGAAAAGAAGCACTAGAAAAAAATTAGATTTCTATGAAAGAGTAGTAAGAAGTGTTGCAAGAGAAGAAGCAGAAGTAGCAGGATACTATGAAATTATGAACGATGACGTGAAAACTACTGAAGCAATAGAACAAGCAACTCCAGTAGAAGGTACTGTACAACAACAATAAATAAGGGGGATATAAATGAAAAACAAATTAATGTTAACAGCATTATTAGGACTACTTCTAATAGGTTCATTTGCTTATGCAGAAGAAAATGATGATGAAGCAAAGAAAAAGATTACTAAAAAGAATATGAAAAAAAGTTCAAAAGGAAAGAGAAAAAGAAGCAGAAAGAGCTGCAAAAGAAGCTGAAGAAGCAGCTAAAAAAACAAGCTGAAGAAGGAACTCAATCAGTTCAAGATATAGCTAATCAAGTTACAGAAAATGGAGAAGTAGTAGAAGGGACAGCTGTAGAAGGTGGAGCAGTAGCACAAGAAGAAGTAGTTCCAAAGAAAGCAAGAAAAGATATGACTGAATCAGAAAAAAATGGATTTAGAAGTACAAAAGAATTAAGAAAAGAATGTTAGAAATAAATGATAAGATAGAAAACTATAATAAAACAAATGAAATGCTTGATAATTTAGAAAAGAATGTTGGAGAATTAGAGAGAAGAGTAAGTTATTAATAAAAAAAGGAGAGCAAAAAGATATGAAAAAAATTAGCGTTAATATTAGGAGTTTTATCATTAGTAGCATGTACAGATCAAAAAGTAGTAAACTATAATACAGCAAGATTAGATAACATAGAAGCCTATTTAGCAAATAATAAAGCAGTAAAACCTTCAGAAAATATTGATAAATTAGTAGAAGAAGGAAAAAAATTGAATATTCAGAAGAATATTTATCATTAGAAAAGGAGGCTGACAAATGGAGAAGAGAAAAAGCTCAAGAATCACAACAACAATAATGACATTATTACTACTATTAGTATTTTTCTCTACCAGCATTGGCAGTACAAGCATTAACAACAACACAAATACGTGAAAAATACAATAAGAATAAATGCATTAGAAATAAAGAACATAGATATAACAAATATAGAAGCACCAAAAGAAATGACAATAGTATTAGATGAAAGAGCATTAAACTTTGATTTTGATAAATCAGTAGTAAAAGCCTCAATATTTTTGAAATGTTAAATAATCTAAAAGATTTTTATAGAACAAAACAACTATGAATTAACAATAGAAGGACATACAGATTCTGTAGGAAGTAACCAATATAATATAGAACTTTCAAGAAGAAGAGCAGAAGCTGTAAAAAGCTAAGTTAATAGAATTTGGATTACCTGAAGATAGAATAGTTGGAATAGAAGCTAAGGGAGAAGAATATCCAGTAGCAACAAATGAAACACCAGAAGGAAGATTACAAAATAGAAGGGTTGAGTTTAGATTGGTTCAAAGATAAGAAAAGACACTTGAGTATAAGGAGGGAATAAAAAAAGGATGGGAAACAATAACCTACAAAAATACAGAGAAAACTTTACGTTCAATAGCAAAAAGATATGATAATGTAAAATATTCAATTGGTCTTGCCGTACTTTTTTTCTAATGAAGGAACAAGTGCTTTTTTTCTGATGCTAATGTAATACAAGAAGTAGAAAAAGCAAAAAGATATTTTTAACAGATGTTAAAAAAAGGAAAAAAAGCAGAAGTAAAAGAAGTCAAGAAAGAAGTTAAGACTTCACAAAAAAATTAAAAAGCCTCTTGGGCAAATATGCAATTTGGAGCTAATGACATGTATAGCAATCTTTTTGCTATGCCTAAAACTAAAGTAGATACAACTTCAGTTGTAAAAAGTGAAAAAAACTGTTTTTAGTAGCTAGTGCAGATAATGATACAAGTTTACCTATGTTTGCTAAACTTTTATCAGACATAGAAGAAACTACTGATAATAGAACAGCAACTTTAGCAACAATAGCTAAAAAAAGAAGAAGAATTAGGAACAAAAAAATGTAGAAACAATAGATCCAAAAAGATGTTAGAAATTTAAGAGATTCTGTAGATAATTTACAGAATAAGATAGGAAGAGCAAGAAGAGAAAATAGTAAAAGAAATCAATGGATTAAGATTAGAATTAATTCAACTTATGGAACAAGGAAACCAAGTAGTAAAATCACCTTGGGCTTCTTGGCAATTTGGAATGAACTATTTCTATGATGATTGGGGTGGAGCATACAAAGGAAGAGGAGATAAAAAGGAAAAAAATATCCTTTTGAAGGAATATTTACAAGAAGCAATGGAAATGAAAGATATATTTCAACTTCTAGTAAACAATATTCTAATCTTACAATGAGTGATGATATAACATCAGCTAGTACAAATAGAAGAGCTAATCTAAAAAGAGGATATGGTTTAACAGAAATAAAACCTACAGAAGAACCTATAGTAGCCTTTGATGTAAATGCTGGAGTAAGACCTAAAACAAGTTTCAAAAAGGTGCTATTACTATAGCTGACAAAAATCCTATAGCTCCAGAACAACCAAAAAGCTATATTATTTAAAAAAAGCCTGAAATTTCAGTTGTAGCTCCAACACCTCCAAGTATAAATGCTACTGTTTTATCTATAACACCTCCAAGTGTAACTGAACCTACTGTAAATGAGCCAGGGTTACCACCAATAATTTCATTTGTGGTATCTAAACCAGCTATTACAGTGCCAACTTTAACAACACCAACAGTTGTTACTATAAACCCACCATCAACTGGAAATGATGATGATTCTTGGATTACTGATGGAGCAATTTTTAAAAAATGGTCAGCAGGATGGATAGGAAGCGTAGGAGCTAATGCAACTAATGGATCTGAGTTAGTTGGAGCAATTGCCCAACAAGCCATGACTGGAGGGAAATTAACAGTAGCTGCCAATGGATCAAATCTAACTTTAACTGCTAATGGAATAACTTTTGCAAGTAGGTTTGGAGCAGATCACAATAATTCAGATACAGGAGCGTTACTAAATTTTACAGGTACACTTAATAATTATTATTCAGCTCTAAAATTAGTTGGAGGACATAGAATTGATATAAATAGTGATATTGATTACACTGGTTCAGGTTCTCCTGGATATGATAGATGGTTATTTCATACAGATGGACATAATGATAATGGTCAATCTACATGGGTAATAGGAAATGGTTCAACAATAAATGTTTCAGGAGATCATTTAGTGATGTATACTTCTCAATACCATACTTCATCTGCTGGAAAAAAATATTGGTTTTGTAAATAAAGGAACAATAAATGAAAGTGGAAATAATAATTTCTTATAGCTGCAATGTCAGCAACTGGAACGACTAGTAGAACAATGTATTTTGACAATCAAGGTACTATAACATTAGGGTGGTAGAAATAGTGTTTTTTTGCGAATGTAGATTCTGAAAAATACTGGAGATGGTTTTAGTATATTAAATAATAATGTATTGAATATAAGTGGAAAAGAGAGTACTGGTATAGTATTTGGACAAGAATACGCAAAATCAGAAATACTTTTTAAATACTCCTATAACTATAACAGGGACTAAATCAACAGGAATATATTTTTAATAAACAAGTTGATCTAGTAGGAGGAAAATCAAGATCTAATTCTGTTGGGGATAATGCTGTAACAGTTATACCTGGAACTACAAGAGAATCTATATTAAATGTGGATATAACAGCTGGTACAGGAAACTCTGGCTTATTCTTTGATGCTTATGATAAAAAAATAATGCTACAAATATAAAAAGTTTTTAGATGTTCCTAATGCTACTATAAATCTAAGTTCAGCTAATGGAAGCAATGCAGGTATTTATGCAAAAGCAGGAACAGTTAATCTAGCTAAGGATAATACTAATGTTAATCTAATTGGTGGTCAAAATAACGTAGGTATTTATGTAGATAATGGTGAAGCTAAAGATAACAATGGAGCTACTATTAAAGTTGAACTAAATGCTAAAGGTAATGTTAATATTACAGGAGGAACTGGAGGAATAGGTATACTTTCTACAGGAAATTCTACTTCTGGAACTACAGCAACTAATAAAGGAGTTGTAACTATCACAGCTAAAGATAACGTTGGTATGGTTGCAGCTAATAAAGCAGGTTCAACTGTAACAGGTGAAATTAATCAAGAAGGAACAGTACTTGTTAATGCAAAAGAATCTATAGGTGTTGCAGCAGTTGGAACAGGAGCAATAGCAAATATAAAAAATGGAAGTACAACTAAAGCAGGAGATGATACTGCAGCAGCAGGAACTGCTTCAGGAGCATCAGCACTTTTTGCCGATGATGGAGGAAAGGTCTCAGCAGTTACAGGAGCTACAATAGAATCAGCTAATGGAGGAGTTGGAGCTTATGTAACAAGTAAAGATAATACAGGTAGCACTGGAGGAACGATAGAATTTAATGGAGCTACTATTAACACTAAAAAAAGAGGGCTTTCATTTATGGCTGATGGTGAAGGAAGTAAAATTAAATTTAGTGGATCAACTACTGGAAATATAAGTGATTATGGTACAGTATTCTATTTAAAACCAGCAAATATACCATCATCTATAACTGATACTACTAATTTTAATACAACAGCCTCTATATTACCAGCCTTTAAAGCTATGGTACAAAAAGTATTTTTACTAATTTAAATAACTTAACTTTAAATATGACTGATAAATCAAATATGGTTGTAACTTCATATATATCAGGAAATGTTTCTGATTTAACTTTTGATGATACAACAGCTTTTGGAACAGCTGGAAGACCTACTATAAATGGAGATTATAAGGCTTTCTTATTAGATAAGAGTAATATAACAGTTGATGTTGACTCAGATTTAAATACTACAAGTACAGGATCAGCTGCAGCATATAGAAAAATAGCTCTTTCTAACTCTACTATAACTAACAATAAAAAAATAAGTGGAACTCAATCTGGTTTGGTTGCTATGGCACAACAAGATGAAACTACTGATGGTTGGGTTACATTGACAAATAGTTCAGGAGCTAGTATAGAATTAGCTGGAGATAAATCTGTTGCAATATATGGAAGTAATGGAAAAATAGTAAATGCAGGAGATATCAAAGTAGGAGATAGGGGAGTAGCTATATTTGGAGATAATGCTGGATATGGAGATAGTGATATATCAAATACAGGTACTATCACTATAGGTTCTGAAGCAACAGGAATATATGCTAAAAATTACACAACTAAAGATGTAAAAAAAATAATGGAACTATAACAATAAATGGTGATAAGTCTTCTGGAATGGCATTTGCACCAGGAAATTTAACTAAAACAACTACAGTAGTATTTGAAAATGTGGCAACTATTGAAGATAAAAATTCAGGTTCTAATAATACTGGTATGTTTGCTAAAAAAGCAACTAGTGGAGCTTATGATACTATAAACTCAGGAACTATTACTTTAGGTGATTCAAGTAACTTAGGAAATCCAAGTGTTGGTATGTATACAAATACAACTGTTACTGGAACTAATCCATTAAAGAATATAGGAACTATTAAAGTAGGAAAAAAATGGTATAGGATTATATGGTTATGAAGAAACTACAACAGGAAATGTTACAGTTGGAGATAGCGGTATAGCTCTATACTCTCAAGGTGGAGATGTTAACATAGGAAGTTCTACAACAAATCCAACTATCAAAGTAGGAGATACTAATGCTACTGCTGTATATACAACAGGAAGTGGGCAAACTGTAACAAGTACTAAAAGCTAGTTATGATATAGGTACAGGTTCTTATGGATTTGTCAATGTTAATAGTGGAACAGGAAATACTATAAATATAAGTGGTGGAACTGCTACTTTAAAAAGATAAGGGACTATTTATCTATTCAAATGATAAAAAAATGGAACTATAACTAATAGTAATCCTATCAGTTCAACTGGAACTATAGGTTCAAATACTGGAATTTATTCAACAGGTACTGTAACTAACAGTGGAGATATAAGTTTCACTGGAGGAACAGGAAATGTTGGAGTATATGTAATTGATAATGGAAATATAACTAATAGTGGAAAAAAATTAATGTAGGAGCTTCAACAACAGCTAACCGTAGTATAGGAGCTGTAGCTAATACAGGTACTATCAACAATACTGGTAATATAGTTGTCAATGGACAATATGGATTAGGACTTTATTCAACAGGAGCAAGTACTATCCACAACGGTGCAAATATCACTCTTACTGGTGATGAAACTATAGGTGCATATGGAGCTAATGGTTCTAACATTAATTTGACTTCTGGAACTATAGCTTCAACAGGAAATAAAACAACAGGTTACTATTTAGGAGGAGGAACTGCTAGTGCTATAGCTTCAGGAGCTAAAATAAATGTAACAGGAAACGAAGCTAATGGTATATATGTAAATAGTGGAGCTAATTTAACATATGCTGGAGAAACAAAAGTTACAGGAGATGCAGCTTATGGATTAATAGTTGATGGAGCTTCAACTGTTAATGCAACAGGAGGAAAAGTAACTATAGGAGGAACATCTGGAATTAATGGAAGTTCTTCAGGAGCAAATTCTACCAGAGGAGCTGCTGGATTAGTTGTAAAATCTGGTTCTACTTTATCTGGAAATGCTTTAGATTTAACTGCAGATGTGTCAGGAGAAAATTCTATAGGAGTTTATTCAGCAGGTTCACTTGCAATAAATTCAGCGAATGTATCTGCTTATGATAGTGCTGTAAACTTCTTCACAGAAGGAGGAACTCTTTCAATAGGAAACAATGGAGGAACTAGTACAGTTTTAACTGGAACAGGAGCTAATAAAGGAGCATTAATGTTCTATACTCCAAGCGGAAATATTCTATTAAACGGACCAGTAAATGCAACAGTACAAGGTTCAACAGATACACTTAAGAGAGGTACAGCTTTCTACTATACAGGTGGAGGAACATTAGGAACAATTAGTAGCTATACTCAATTGAATCCAACAACTATGGCTTCTTGGGCAAGAAATCGTTTTGGTAATGGTACAACAAGTACTTTAGGTAACTTAAATTTAACTATGAACCAAGATTCAAGATTATTCTTAACAGAACAAGTTGATGTAGCTCTATCTAATACTTCAGCAACTAGTCTATTCAGTGGTTTATCTTCTACTGAAAGACCAAATGTAACTGGTGCTGGATCAGGATACAGAACATTTATGCTATATCATAGCCATTTGAATGTTGATAATGCAGTAAATTTAGATAATACTAATGATCCATATAACTTAATGGAAATTTCTAGTTCATCTATAACTAATAATAGCACTATAACTGGTACACAAGCTGGTCAAATAGCTCTAGCACAAGCTAATGATACAACACCAAAATCAGTTGTAACATTAACTAACAATGGAACTATTACTTTATCTGGAGCAAATTCAGCTGGAATTTTTTTGCTAAAAAAATGGTATTGTTAAGAATACAAATGATATAACTGTAGGAAATTCTTCTTCAGGAATATATGGATTAAAACAATACAGAAATAAGCAATACAGGAACTATAACAACAGGTGGTTCTTCAACAGGTATTTTTCTATTCAGATATAGAAAAAAAGACTCAGCTGGAAATGTAACAGCTATTAATAATACAACAACTGGATTAAAAAAATGATGGAACTATTAATTTAAATGGTGATGATTCAGTTGCCTTAACTTATGAACCTGGAAATATTACATCAACTGTAGCATTTGAAAACACAGGAGATATTTCAAGTACTGGAGATAAGAATGTAGGAATGTATGCAAAATTAGCAAAAAAATAATGCTGCGTACACTACTAAAAAAATACAGGAAATATTACATTAGGAAATTCAGCTTCTCTAAGCAATCCAAATGTAGCTATGTATACTAATGCAACTTCAACAGGAACTAATCCTTTAATAAATGTAGGTAATATTACAGTTGGAGATAATGCAGTTGGAATGTATGGATATGAAGAAAAATTCAAATGGTAATATCACAGTTGGTAATGGTTCTATAGCTATGTACTCTAAAAGGTGGAAATGTAAATGTTGCTGGAAGTATCACAACAGGAAATTCTGGAGAATCAGTAGGAGTATATACTGTAGGAAATGGTCAAACTATTACAAATAATGGAGCTACATTTAATTTAGGTGATACTGCATTTGGATTTGTAAATGTAGGAAGTGGAAATAATATAACAAGTAATGGAGGAAGTGCGACATTAAGTAATAATGGAGTATTCATCTATTCAAGTGATAAAAGCTAATACTATAAATAATAGTACTAATATATCATCAACAGGAAGCATAGGAAAGAATTATGGTATATATGCTTCTGGTACTGTTAATAACTCTGGAAATATGAATTTATCTAATGGTGTTGGAAACTTAGGTATTTATATAACTAATGGAGGAACAGGAAGAAATAGTGGTAATATCACAGTTGGAGCATCAGATGATCCTAATGGATTTTTATAGTATAGGTATGGCAGCAGGTTATGTTGGAGATAGTACAAATCCAGCAACTACAGGAACTATAGAAAATAATGGAACTATCACTGTAACTGGAGAGAAAGGTATAGGTATGTATGGTGCTAATACTGGAACTACAGTAACTAATAATAACAATATAGTTCTTAATGCTAATAATACTATGGGAATCTATGTAGAAAAACGGAGCTAAGGCTGTAAATAATGGTTCAATTAGAACAGGTGTTAGTGGATTATTATCTGTAATAGGGGTTGTTTTTAGGTCAAAATTCTATATTAGAAAAATAATGGAACAATCAATATTTCAGGAACTCAAAGTAAGGGAGTACTATTAAAAGGTGGTAGAATAGATAACTATGGAAACATAACTGTATCAGGAGCTGCTTCAAAGGAAACAGATTCATTAAATTCATCACCAACAAGTAAGCAAGTTGGTTCAGTTGTAATAAATGCACCAGCGGGAGCAACAACTGCAACAATAACTGCAGGTGGAGTAGTACAAACACCAACAGTTGTTAATACAACAGCTAGAAATCCAATTTCTGTAGCTGCAGATAGCATAGGATTGTATGTAAATACATCTGGTACACATTTTACTAATTCAATAACAGGATTAGGAAACTTAACAAGTAATGCTGATTTAATAATAGGAACTGAAGCAGCTCAAAGTACAAGAAGTAGATATATTTTTAGTAAATGACAACAGAATATTAAATCCATATAATACAGCTATATTAACAAGTGGAGTTTCTAAATGGGATATTTACTCAGGTTCATTAACTTGGATGACAACTCCAACTTTAGATTCAACAACTGAGCTATAATAAATCTATATATGGCAAAAATACCATATACAGAATGGGCTAATGATAGAGATACATATAACTTTACAGATGGATTAGAACAAAGATATGGAGTAGAAGAATTAGGAACTAGAGAAAATAAGGTATTCCAAAAAAACTTAACTCTATAGGAAATAATGAAGAAACTCTATTATATCAAGCTTTATGATGAAATGATGGGACACCAATATGCTAATGTTCAACAAAGAATACAAGCGACTGGAGATGTCTTAAATAAAGAATTTAACTATTTAAGAAGTGAATGGCAAACTGTATCAAAAGATTCAAATAAAGTAAAAAGTATTTGGAGCAAGAGGAGAATATAATACAGATACAGCTGGAGTAATTGACTATAAGAATAATGCTTATGGAGTAGCTTATGTTCATGAAGATGAAACAGTAAGACTTGGAGAAGGAACAGGTTGGTATGCAGGTGTAGTTAATAATACATTTAAATTTAAAGACATAGGAAATTCTAAAGAAGAGCAATTACAAGGAAAAAGTAGGTATATTTAAATCAATACCATTTGACCATAATAATAGCTTAAATTGGACAATATCAGGAGATATCTTTGCAGGATACAACAAGATAAATAGAAGATTCTTAGTAGTAGATGAAGTATTCAGTGCAAAAAGGAAGATATCATACTTATGGTCTAGGTCTAAAGAATGAAGTATCTAAAGAATTTAGATTAAGTGAATCATTTACATTAAAACCATATGCAGCTCTAGGTTTAGAATACGGAAGAGTATCTAAGATAAGAGAAAAATCAGGAGAAATTAAGTTAGATGTAAAATCAAATGATTATTTCTCAGTCAGACCAGAAGTTGGAGCTGAATTAGGATTTAAACATCACTTTGACAGAAATACAGTTAGAGTAGGAGTAACAGTAGCTTATGAAAATGAATTAGGAAAAGTAGCTAATGGTAAAAATAAAGCTAAAGTTGCAGGAACAGATGCTGATTATTTCAATATCAGAGGAGAAAAAGAAGATAGAAGAGGAAATGTAAAAACAGACCTTAATATCGGATGGGATAACCAAAGAGTAGGAGTAACAGCTAATGTAGGTTACGATACAAAAGGAAATAATGTAAGAGCTGGAGTAGGACTTAGAGTCATATTCTAATAAAACCTATAAAGTTTGAAAGGAGACTAAAATTTTAGTCTCCTTTTTTTCTTGAATATTAATGATAGTTTTGGTAAAAATTCAAATAAGAAGAAATTTGAAAAAAAAATTTTTGAAAGTGAGGGTGAAAATGTACTATCATATAGTGAAACAAGAAGGCTTGAAATATAAAAAAATTTAGATTTAAAAGAAGTAGAAGAAGTAGTAAAAAAAGAAAAAAACTTAATTTCAATAACAGTCGTATTTATTCAAGTACAGAAGCTTTAGAACATACTGTCGAAAGATTTAAACAAAATGAAAACTCTTTAGAGGAAGTAGCTGACAGAAATGAAATAAGAATAACAGATATTATTCCTTGTAAGAATAAAAAAATGAGTATCTGCACAATTGTAGCTATAATTTTTTTATGAAGATATTAAACTCTAATTCTCAACCAAGATGGAAGGTTTTTTTAATAAAACTTTCATTATATGGATAATGTTGCTCAGTACTGTTTTGAATAGATATCTATTTTTACTTTCTATACAAGTACTACTATAAATTTTCAACATATAAATTACTTTTTAGGTTTCAATATAAAACCAATATGGTATGTAAGTTTGATCTATATTTTTGATTCCTTTAAGTTTCATATTACTCATTTGGTATAGAGATAAATATTATAAAAAAATTATTTACTTATGTTTATAGTACTAATGGTAGTTATAAATCAAATTGTAGACTACATATTAGGTGATACAATAGATAAACTTGTTGTTAATTTTGGAGGCTTATTAGCAATATTCATAGGCTTAATTTTTGACGCAATTATTCTATAATCTTTTTAGAAGATTATCGTACAATAGATATAAAGATTTTTTTAAAAATGTAAAAAAATATTTTTAACAATATTAAAAAAATTTTTAGTGCAATTTTTCTAACAAGGAACTTGCACTTTTTTTATGAAAAAAATTTCATTTATTACATATATAAGAAAATATTATTATATTGTTTTTCTTAGATAAATCTAAGAAAATGAGACTTTACAATTCCTTACTAAAAAAACTAAATAATAAAAATAGAAATATTTTTTTCAATGTACTATAATAATACAATAGAAACACATTTTTTAAAAAAATAATACGAATTATAAAAAAATATTATTGACAAACTCTTTTTTTGGTTATAATAAAAGCATAGATAGGATATAAATTTGATGCCTAGATACAAAAAAATAATTAAAAATTGAATAAATGATAAAAAAATAGAGGTGCATATATGAGAGGTAGTATGAAGATGTTAAGGTATAAGCCACCGATGCTTCATACAATGAGCATAGTTGCCGAAAGGAATTTAGTAGCTTATGACTAGGTTTCTTGGTCAATGTCAACAAGCATTGACTGTCATATTCTTTTGGATATGGAGAGCTATTTATAGTTTTTTTCTTTAATTCATATTGAATAAGACTAGGCAAGCAGTATATCTCTATTTTTTTATTAAGGTTGAATAGAAAACAATTATAAGGAGGAGAATAGGTATGAAATCTTTAATCAGATTAAGAATGAGTTCTCATGATGCTCATTACGGAGGAAACTTAGTTGACGGAGCTAGAATGTTACAATTATTTGGAGATGTAGCAACTGAGCTTTTAATTCAATTAGATGGAGATGAAGGATTATTTAAAGCTTATGATAGCGTTGAATTCATGGCTCCAGTTTTTGCAGGAGACTATATCGAAGCTGAAGGTGAAATTGTAAATGTAGGAAATAGCTCAAGAAAAATGAAATTTGAAGCTAGAAAAGTAATAGTTCCTAGACCAGATCTTTCTGATTCAGCAGCTGATGTTTTAGCAGAGCCAATAGTTGTATGTAGAGCAACTGGAACTTGTGTAACACCAAAAGATAAACAACGTGGAAAAAAATAAATTTTAGTTGAGGAGGCTAAGAGATGGAAAAGTTAATTATAACTGCAGCTATTTGCGGAGCTGAAGTAACAAAAGAAAATAATCCAGCAATTCCTTATACAGTAGAAGAAATTGCAAGAGAAGCTGAATCAGCATATAAAGCAGGGGCAAGCATAATACATTTACATGTTAGAGAAGATGATGGAACTCCAACACAAGATAAAGAAAGATTCAGAAAATGTATGGAAGCTATAAGAGAAAAATGCCCAGATGTAATCATTCAACCATCTACTGGTGGAGCAGTTGGAATGTCTGACTTAGAAAGATTACAACCTACTGAGTTACATCCAGAAATGGCAACACTTGATTGCGGAACTTGTAACTTCGGTGGAGATGAAGTATTCGTAAATACAGAAAATACAATTAAAAACTTTGGAAAAATTCTTATAGAAAGAGGAGTTAAACCAGAAATAGAAGTTTTTGATAAAGGTATGGTTGACTATGCTATAAGATTCCAAAAACAAGGATTTATACAAAAACCTATGCACTTTGACTTTGTATTAGGAGTACAAATGTCAGCTTCAGCAAGAGACTTAGTGTTCATGGTTGAAAGTATACCTGAAGGTTCTACTTGGACAGTTGCAGGAGTAGGAAGACATCAATTCCAAATGGCCACTCTAGCAATAGTTATGGGAGGACACGTAAGAGTTGGATTTGAAGATAATGTATATATAGACAAAGGTGTCTTAGCAAAATCAAATGGAGAGCTTGTTGAAAGAGTTGTAAGACTAGCAAAGGAGCTAGGTAGAGAAATTGCAACACCTGATGAAGCAAGACAAATATTAAGTTTAAAAAAATAATGGAGGATGATTAATATGAAAAAAGGTTGTAAATATGGAACACACAGAGTTATAGAACCAGCAGGAGTTTTACCTCAACCAGCAAAAAAATATCAAAATGATATGGAAATATTCTCAAATGAAATTTTTAATAGATGTTATAGCACTTAACATAGACTCTGCATCTTTCACTCAAATAGAAGAAGAAGCAGGACATGATGTAGAAAAAATAAAAGCTAAAATTAAAGAAATAGTTGCAGAAAAAGGTAAAATGCAAAATCCTGTAACTGGTTCTGGAGGTATGTTAATAGGAACAGTTGAAAAAAATCGGTGATGACTTAGTTGGAAAAACTGATTTAAAAGTTGGAGATAAAATAGCTACTCTTGTTTCACTTTCATTAACTCCATTAAGAATAGATGAAATAATAGATATCAAAACCTGAAATAGACAGAGTTGAAATAAAAGGTAAAAGCAGTTCTATTTGAAAGTGGAATCTATGCAATATTACCAACAGATATGTCAGAAACTCTAGCTCTAGCAGCACTTGACGTAGCAGGAGCACCTGCACAAGTAGCAAAACTTGTTAAACCTTGTCAATCAGTTGCAATCTTAGGTTCAGCAGGAAAATCTGGAATGCTTTGTGCTTATGAAGCAGTAAAAAGAGTAGAGATCTACTGGAAGAGTTATAGGTGTTGTAAGAAACGAAAAAGAAAAAAAGAATTATTAAAAAAAGAGTTAGTGATAAAGTAAGAATAGTTATAGCAGATGCTACTAAACCTATGGATGTTCTTCATGCAGTTCTTGAAGCTAATGATGGAAATGAAGTAGATGTCGCAATAAACTGTGTAAACGTAGCTAATACAGAAATGTCAACAATTTTACCTGTAAAAAGAATTTGGTATAGCTTATTTCTTCTCAATGGCAACTGCATTTACAAAAGCTGCATTAGGAGCAGAAGGAGTAGGAAAAAGACATAACTATGATAGTTGGAAACGGATATACAGTTGACCATGCTGCAATAACTTTAGAAGAATTAAGAGAAAGTGCAGCATTAAGAGAAATATTTAATGAATTATATTTATAAGAAAAAGATAAATTAATAAATGTAGTAAAAAAATAGTTCATTGCTAGCTAAATTTCTTAACGAATAAAAATTAAGAATTCGCTGTAATTTCGGCAAAACTTGCCAACAAGTTGGCTTCAGACACGCCGACAATTACTCGGCTCATTCTATTTAATTTTTTTATCCTAAAAATTTAGATGCAAGTTCACTTATTTTTTTACTAACATTGATAAAGTTAGATTATCCAATATATTTTTCATTAAAGTATTAGTAAAAAGTAGAATTAAATGTAATTAAGTAAAGATTATTATAAGGTTATAAGGAGATGATATTATGAATACAGTTAACACTAGAAAGAAATTTTTCCCAAATGTAACAGATGAGGAATGGAACGACTGGACATGGCAAGTAAAAAATAGAATAGAAAAAATTGATGACTTAAAGAAATATGTTGAATTAAGTGCAGAAGAAGAAGAAGGAGTTGTAAGAACTCTTGAAACTTTAAGAATGGCAATCACTCCATATTATTTCTCTTTAATTGATATGAACAGTGACAGATGTCCAATAAGAAAACAAGCTATTCCTACTATACAAGAAATACATCAATCTGATGCTGACTTGTTAGACCCATTACATGAAGATGAAGACTCTCCAGTACCAGGATTGACTCATAGATATCCTGACAGAGTTTTACTTCTAATCACAGATATGTGCTCTATGTATTGCAGACACTGTACTCGTAGAAGATTTGCTGGTTCTAGTGATGATGCTATGCCTATGGATAGAATTGATAAAGCAATAGAATACATTGCAAAAACTCCACAAGTAAGAGACGTATTACTATCTGGAGGAGACGCACTTTTTAGTTTCTGATAAAAAAATTAGAAAGCATAATCAAAAAAATTAAGAGAAATACCTCATGTTGAAATAATCAGAATAGGAAGTAGAACACCAGTTGTTTTTACCTCAAAGAATTACTCCTGAATTATGTAATATGTTAAAGAAATATCACCCAATCTGGTTAAATACTCACTTTAACCATCCTCAAGAAGTAACACCAGAAGCTAAAAAAGCTTGTGAAATGTTAGCAGATGCTGGAGTTCCTTTAGGAAACCAAACAGTATTATTAAGAGGAATCAATGACAGTGTACCTGTAATGAAGAGACTAGTTCATGATTTAGTAATGATGAGAGTAAGACCTTACTACATCTATCAATGTGACTTATCTATGGGACTTGAACACTTCAGAACACCAGTTTCTAAAGGTATAGAAATCATTGAAGGATTAAGAGGACATACATCAGGATATGCAGTACCAACATTCGTTGTTGACGCACCTGGTGGAGGAGGAAAAACTCCAGTAATGCCTCAATATGTAATTTCTCAATCTCCTCATAGAGTAGTATTAAGAAACTTTGAAGGAGTTATAACTACTTACACTGAACCTGAAAACTATACACATGAACCTTGTTATGATGAAGAAAAATTTGAAAAAATGTATGAAATCAGTGGAGTATATATGCTAGATGAAGGATTAAAGATGTCTCTAGAACCTAGTCACTTAGCAAGACATGAAAGAAATAAAAAGAGAGCAGAAGCTGAAGGGAAAAAAATAAGAAATGTTAGATACGTATAAGTTTATAGAAAAGTACAAAAAGAATATCTATAATAGGTATGGAAAAGAATGTAGGTAAGACTACGCTTTTAAATAAACTTATAGCTGACATTGGGATAAATAAAAAATTAGGCTTAACTTCCATAGGAAGAGATGGTGAAGATATAGATGTTGTAACTAATACTGATAAACCTAGAATATATGTTAGAAGAGGTAGTATTATAGCAACAGGAAGGAACTGTTTAGCAAAATGTGATATTACAAAAAGAAATCCTTTATGTAACTGACTTCACCACTCCTATGGGGAGTATAGTTATAGTTAGAGCCCTATCAGATGGCTATGTTGACATAGCAGGACCTTCATATAATAAACAAGTGAAAATTGTAGTTGAACTTATGGAGAAGTTTGGTAGTGAAATTTCTATTGTAGACGGAGCTTTAGGAAGAAAGAGCACAGCTATAAGTGATGTGAGTGAGGCAACAATTTTATCAACTGGAGCAGCATTATCTTTGGATATGCTAAAAGTGATTGAAGAAACAAAGAAAAACTGTTTATTTTTTTAAAGTTAGATGAAGCAGAAAAAAATATAAAGGATAGAGTAGAAGAGCTTAGAGATAAGAAAGCTGTTCTATTTTTATAAAAAAATGGAGAAGTAGCGATTTTAGAAGTGGATAACTCAATAGATTTATCAAATATCTTGAAGGAATATTTGAAAAAGACTTAGAGTACTTCTATATAAAGGGGAGCAATAACTCCTAAGATAATAGAAGCATTTATAAATAATAGAGGAAGTTATGAGAAAATAACTCTTCTTGCTGAAGATGGAACAAAGTTTTTTTCTTAAGTAGTTCCTTGTTAGATAAAGCTAAGTTAAGTGGTATGGAGTTTCAAGTCTTAAATAAAAATAAATTTACTCTTTGTGACTATAAATCCACACTCACCATTGGGTGTTGATTTTTAATAAAGAGGAATTTAAAAGTAGACTACAAAAATGAAGTTTCTGTACCAGTGATTAATGTTCTAGGAGATTGATTGATATGAAATTTATTGATGAGAATAGTTTAAATAGATTAAATTTTAAAGATTTATTAGCAAGAGTTGATGTTTTTTTCAGCTTATGGCAAGAATAAATTGAATAATTTAGAAAAATTTTTTTAGTAGGTGAAGAAGAAAAATTAGAAGAAGAATTTGAAAGAATGCAAAAAGATTTATGACTTCATTTCAGAAAATAAAAAAAGAAGAAATGGAAATAGAAATAGTTTTTGCATAGATTTAAAGACATTAAAAAGCTCGTTGAGAATGCAGAAGCAGGAATAGTTTTTAGACACAGTAGATATATTTGAGATTAAGGCTCAACTTATGGCTATGGTTGATTTAAATTCTTATTTGTTAAAAGAACAAAGAAGTCTTTTCTAATTTTTGTACTAAAAAGATATGAATGAGCTATTTAAAATATTAGATCCCAATGATGAGAAAAATAGCTACTTTTTTTATATTTACGAGACTTATTCTGTAATTTTTAAAAAGAAATACGTAGACAGAAAAAAAGAAGTTGAAAATAGACTGTTCAATGAAACAGATTATGAAATAGTAAAAAAGATTAAAAGACGAAAGATTATCTATATTAGTTGATGAAGAAAAAGAAGAATTTAAGATCAGAAAAAAATTTAACTAAGGCTATAAAAATCTTATGCAGAAGATTTTTATAACTAATGTTGAAAAAAATATCAAATCTTGATTTTTATAATAGCAAAAAGTAAAATTTGCTAAAGAATATAATGGTATAAGACCAGAAGTATCTAAAAAGAAAAGAAATAATCTTAGAAGATGCTATAAACTTAGAAGTAAAAAGAGTTATTAGAAGCTAAAAATAAGAAATACACTCCTATCAGCATAAACTTAAATGTAGGAACTACTATGATAACAGGAGCTAATATGGGAGGAAAAAGTGTAGCTCTTAAGACAATAGCAGAAAATGTATTACTTTTTCCAAATGGGCTTTCTTCGTATTTGCTAAATATGCAAGTATACCTCTTTTTAGACTTCATATTCTTTGTCTCTGATGATATGCAAGATATTTCAAAAGGGCTTAGTACATTTGGAGCAGAAATAATAAAACTAAAAAGAAATAAATTCTTATGTGAAAAAAATGGTACAGGACTTATAGTTTTTCGATGAGTTCGCAAGAGGAACAAATCCAAAAGAGGGGCAAAAAGTTCGTAAAAAGCTTTTAGTGAAATATCTAAATGATAAATCAAGTATATCAATAATAACTACACACTTTGATTCTGTTGTTGAAAATAATATGAAACACTATCAAGTTGTAGGTTTTAAAGAATTTAGATTTTGAAAAAAATTAAAAAAACTAAATTAAAGGTTAATAATTCTTTGGAAACTATTCAAGATAATATGGATTTTACTTTAGAGGAAAGTACGGATACAGAAGTGCCAAAAGATGCTTTGAATATAGCAAAGCTAATAGGCTTAGATGATGAAATTTCTGAAATGATATATAAAGAATATGAAATGGAGGAATAAAATGGGAAAAATTGGATCTAGATTGGGGCTTGTTAAAAGAAGCTCGTGAATCTGCAAAAGAAAATAGCAGCTGATGCACAAGTTTTCATAGATGCTCACAGTACAGTTACAGTTGAAAGAACAATTTGTAGATTGTTAGGAATAGATGGTGTTGATGAATTTGGAGTTCCATTGCCAAAACGTAGTTGTAGACTATATAAAAGATAATGGAAATATAACTTTAGGGGTTGCAAAAATACATTGGAAATGCAATGATAGAAACTAAACTTCAACCTCAAGAAATAGCAGAAAAAATTGCTAAAAAAGAATTAGATATTACAAAAATGCAATGGCATGATGACTTTGATATAAAATTAGCTTTAAAAGATATAACTCATGCAACAGTTGATAGAATAAAAGCTAATAGACAAGCAAGAGAAAATTACTTAGAACAATTTGGTGGAGATAAAAAAGGACCTTACCTTTATGTTATAGTTGCAACAGGAAATATCTATGAAGATGTTACTCAAGCAGTTGCAGCAGCAAGACAAGGAGCAGACGTTGTTGCAGTTATCAGAACAACAGGACAATCTCTACTTGACTTCGTACCTTATGGAGCAACAACAGAAGGTTTCGGAGGAACAATGGCTACTCAAGAAAACTTCAGAATAATGAGAAAAGCTCTTGATGATGTTGGAGTTGAATTAGGTAGATATATCAGACTATGTAACTACTGTTCAGGACTTTGTATGCCAGAAATAGCTGCAATGGGAGCATTAGAAAGACTAGATATGATGCTTAACGACGCTCTATATGGAATACTATTCAGAGATATAAACATGAAGAGAACATTGGTTGACCAATTCTTCTCAAGAATTATAAATGGTTATGCTGGAGTTATAATAAACACTGGAGAAGATAACTACTTAACAACAGCTGATGCTATAGAAGAAGCTCATACAGTTTTAGCTTCTCAATTTATCAACGAACAATTTGCTCTAGTTGCAGGATTACCTGAAGAACAAATGGGACTTGGACATGCTTTTGAAATGGAACCAGGAACAGAAAATGGATTCTTATTAGAACTTGCTCAAGCTCAAATGGCTAGAGAAATCTTCCCTAAAGCTCCTTTAAAATATATGCCTCCTACAAAGTTTATGACAGGAAATATATTTAAAGGACATATACAAGATGCATTATTTAACATTGTTACTATAACAACAGGACAAAAAGTACACTTATTAGGAATGCTTACAGAAGCAATTCATACACCTTTTATGTCTGACAGAGCGTTATCAATAGAAAATGCAAAATACATTTTCAATAACTTAAAAGATTTTGGAAATGATATAGAATTCAAAAAAGGTGGAATAATGAATACAAGAGCCCAAGAAGTTCTTGCTAAAGCTGCTGACTTGTTAAAAACAATAGAAACAATGGGTATCTTTAAGACAATAGAAAAGGGTGTATTCGGTGGAGTTAGAAGACCTATAGATGGTGGAAAAGGTCTTGCAGGAGTTTTTGAAAAGGATAGTACATATTTCAATCCTTTCATTCCTTTAATGTTAGGAGGGGATAGATAATGAGTTCAGGATTATATTCAACAGAAAAAAGAGATTTTGATACAACATTAGATTTAACAAAACTAAGACCTTATGGAGATACAATGAATGATGGTAAGGTTCAAATGAGTTTTACTTTACCAGTTCCTTGTAATGAAAAAGGGGTAGAAGCTGCATTGGAACTTGCAAGAAAAATGGGATTTGTTAACCCAGCAGTAGCTTTTTCAGAAGCACTAGATAAAGAATTTTCATTCTATGTAGTGTATGGAGCAACTTCTTACAATGTAGACTACACAGCTATAAAAGTTCAAGCATTAGAAATAGATACTATGGATATGCATGAATGTGAAAAATATATAGAAGAAAACTTTGGAAGAGAAGTTGTAATGGTAGGAGCAAGTACAGGAACAGATGCTCATACAGTTGGAATAGATGCTATCATGAATATGAAAGGATATGCAGGACACTATGGACTTGAAAGATATAAAGGTGTAAGAGCTTACAACCTTGGAAGCCAAGTTCCTAATGAAGAATTTATTAAAAAGGCTATCGAATTAAAAGCTGATGCCTTATTAGTTTCTCAAACTGTAACTCAAAAAGATGTTCATATAGAAAACTTAACTAACCTAGTTGAATTATTAGAAGCTGAAGGACTAAGAGACAAAATAATCTTAATAGCAGGAGGAGCGAGAATCACTAACGATCTTGCTAAAGAATTAGGTTATGATGCTGGATTTGGACCAGGAAAATATGCAGATGATGTTGCAACATTTGTTTTAAAAGAAATGGTTCAAAGAGGAATGAATACTAAAAAAATAATCATTAAAATTATATAAGTTGAATATTGATTATATATATAGAAATATATGTAATTTTTATAGACAAATTTTAATAAAAATGGTATATTTAACATATCATAAAACAAAAAAATAAAAAAACACTTAAGATTTTTTTACATCTTAGAGTATGGTATCAAAAAAATAAATATAAAGTAGTAAAGTTTTTTTAATTTTTTTAATTTTAAAACATAAAAAAATTTATATTATGGAGGTTTTGGTATGAAAGCATTTTTAAAGTTAAGTCCGGTAATCGTATTAGCGGCACTTATGATGAAGGGTTTTGATGCACTTCTTGCTGCACCGCTTGCAACTATCTATGCCTGTTTTATTGCCATGATTTGTTCTAAACAAAAATTCTCAACAGTTATTGATCATGCAATAGATAATGTAAAAGAAATTCAAGTTGCATTATTTATCCTAATGGCTGCTTATGCGATGGCAGAATCATTTATGTCAACAGGTGTTGGAGCGTCTCTTATATTAATTGCACTAAAAGTTGGAATCACAGCTAAGACAGTTGCAGTTGTTGGAGCTATAGTAACATCTATACTATCAATAGCAACTGGAACAAGTTGGGGAACATTCGCAGCTTGTGCACCTATCTTCTTGTGGTTAAACCACATAGTTGGTGGAAATTTATTATTGACAACTGCAGCTATAGCAGGAGGGGCTTGTTTTGGAGATAATATAGGACTTATTTCAGATACTACAATAGTAAGTTCTGGTATCCAAAGGGTTGAAGTTATCAGAAGAATTAGACACCAAGGTGTATGGTCAGCACTAGTTTTATTATCAGGAATAATCTTATTTGCTATAGCAGGTTTCACAATGGGATTACCTTCAACAGTTGGAGATCCTACTGAAGCTATCAACAGTATCCCTGCAGATGTATGGACAGCACTTGCTGAAAAGAGAGAAGCTGCTGTTAAATTACTAGAACAAGTTAAAAATGGAGTTCCTTTATATATGGCTGTTCCATTAGTAATAGTTTTAGTTTTAGCATTCATGGGAACACAAACATTTATTTGTCTATTCGCTGGATTATTCTTTGCTTATGTATTTGGAATGATGGCAGGAACAGTTACAAGCACTATGGATTACCTAAATATGATGATGGGTGGATTTGCTTCAGCTGGTAGCTGGGTTATAGTAATGATGATGTGGGTTGCTGCCTTTGGTGGTATTATGAAGAGTATGAATGCCTTTGAACCTGTTTCAAAACTATTATCTAAAATTTCTGGAAGCGTAAGACAATTAATGTTCTACAATGGACTTCTATGCGTATTTGGAAATGCAACTCTTGCAGATGAAATGGCTCAAATAGTTACTATAGGACCAATCATCAGAGAAATGGTTGAAGAAAACGTTGAAGGTTCAGAAGAAGATATGTATACATTGAGATTAAGAAATGCTACATTCAGTGATGCTATGGGTGTATTTGGATCTCAACTTATCCCTTGGCACGTTTATATAGCATTCTATATGGGTATAGCTACAGTAGTTTATCCTCTACATGAATTCGTAGCAATAGATATTATTAAATATAACTTTATAGCTATGATAGCAGTATTTAGTATCTTAATTTTAACTTTAACTGGTTTAGATAGATTTATACCACTATTTAAAATTACCATCAGAACCAGCTGTAAGATTGAAAAATATATATAGCATTAAATAGGCGATATTAGACTATAAAAAAACATTTAAGTTTAAAAAAAATAAAAAGTTTACAAATTTTTAAAAAAATGTAGTATACTAACTTTAATGGGAGATGTCTATACGGGATTATAGACAAATTAAAGTTAAAATAAAACAAAAAAAATTAAATTTAAGGGGGAAAAAAACCATGAAAAAAAATTAGCATTAGTATTAGGTTCATTATTAGTAGTTGGATCAGTAGCATCAGCTAAAGAAGTTATGCCTGCACCTGCTCCAGCTCCAGAAAAAGTAATCGAATATGTTGAAAAACCTGTTATCGTTTACAGAGACAGAGAAGTTACTCCAGCTTGGAGACCAAACGGATCAGTAGATGTACAATACAGATGGTATGGAGAAACTGAAAACAAAACTGGTAAAGAAGATACTGACGGAGATTGGGCAGCTGGAAGAAATAACGCTGGAAGATTACAAACTGAAACAAAAGTAAACTTTACTGAAAAACAATCTTTACAAGTAAGAACAAGAAACTTCCACACTTTAAGAGGAACAAAGAGTGAAGCATCTGGAGATCAATTAAGATTAAGACACTTCTATAACTTTGGAAAATTAGGTTCTTCTAAAGTTAATGCAACTTCTAGATTAGAATACAAACAAGCAGGTAATGATGGAGGAAAATCAGTAGAAGCATCAGTATTCTTTGATTTTGCTGATTACATCTACTCAAACAACTTCTTCAAAGTTGATAAATTCGGTTTAAGAACTGGATACGCTCATAAATGGGCTGGACATGACAATGATAATACTGTAGAAAGAGCTTTAGTAAACTTTGAATCTGAATATACTTTACCATTAGGATTCAGTGCAGAATTAAATGTTTACAACTATTATGATTGGCATCATGATAAATTAGCTTATGCTGATAAAAAACACGAATATAATGGAGAATTAGAAGCTTATATCTATCAACATACTCCATTATACAAAGCAAACAATGTAGAATTATCATTTGATTTTGAAGGTGGATATGATCCATATGCATGGCATCAACATAAAGTTGTAGATAATGGTTCAGGAAAAGGTGAAAGAGCTTCTTATAGCGTATATATGTTACCAACATTCCAAGTTGCTTATAAACCAACTGAATTCGTAAAATTATATGCAGCTGCTGGTGCTGAATATAGAAACTGGGCTGTTGAAGCTAATTCAACTGCTAAAAACTGGAGATGGCAACCAACTGCTTGGGCTGGTATGAAAGTTTCTTTCTAATCTAGTTTAGGCTAAGGTTAAAATCCAAGAAAATAATAATTTGAAAACTGTGAGTTATCTCACAGTTTTTTTATGTATATATTTTTTTAATAATAAATTAAGTTATATTTTTAAAACATATATTTCATTTATTAAAAATATTGTACCAAAAAAAGTAAGCTTTTATAGTTGACATAAAGTAATAAACAAGTTAAAATATATAAAGAGAATTTGAAACTCAATTTTTTTATAAAAAAAGGGGAAATTTATGGAAAGTGTAAAAGAAAAAGGAATTTTTAAAAGATTCACTTCAATGTGTGTACGTGTTATGGAAAGATGGCTACCAGATCCATTTATATTCTGTGCATTATTAACATTTTTAGTTTTTGGAGGAGCATTAATTTTCACTAAAGCTTCTTTCTTTGGGGTAATTGGATATTGGGTAGATGGATTTTGGTCACTACTAGCATTTTCAATGCAAATGGCATTAGTTCTAGTAACAGGACATGCTCTAGCAAGTTCAAGATTATTTAAAAAGATGCTAGAAACATTTGCTTCAGGAATAAAAGGTCCAAAACAAGCAATACTTATCATATCATTGGTATCAGGTATAGCCTGTGTTTTAAACTGGGGATTTGGTCTAGTTATAGGAGCTTTATTTGCAAAAGAAATTGCAAAAAAAGTTAAAGGTGTTGATTACAGACTTCTTATAGCTTCAGCATATACAGGATTCTTAGTATGGCATGGAGGTTTATCAGGTTCTATTCCACTACAACTTGCAAGTGGAAATCCAGAAAGTTTAGCTCAACAAACAGCAGGAGCTGTTACAGCAGCTATTCCAACAAGTCAAACAATGTTTTCACCAATGAATATATTCATAGTTGTTGGTTTATTAATAATAGTGCCTTTATTAAATGTTGCTATGTTTCCAAGTAAAGATGAAGTTGTTGAAGTTAATCAAGAATTATTAGTGGAAACTAAGGAAGAAGTTTTAGATAAATCTAAAATGACTCCAGCTGAAAGAATAGAAAATAGTAGAGTAGTTTCTATTTTACTTTCAATTATGGGATTTGCTTATATAGGGCAATATTTATATACTAAAGGTTTTGCATTAAATCTTAACCTAGTAAACTTTATATTCTTATTCTTAGGAATTTTATTACATGGAACTCCAAGAAGATACTTAAATGCATTAGCAGAAGCAATAAAAGGTGCAGGGGGAATATTGTTACAATTCCCATTCTATGCAGGAATTATGGGAATAATGGTAGGAGCAGATGCAGATGGAATGTCTCTTGCAAAACTTATGTCTAATTTCTTTGTTAATATATCAACAGAAAAAACATTCCCAGTATTCTCATTTATTAGTGCTGGATTAGTAAACTTCTTTGTACCATCAGGTGGAGGACAATGGGCAGTTCAAGCTCCAATAGTAATGCCTGCAGGTCAAGCAATAGGAGTATCTGCTGCAAAATCAGCTATGGCTATAGCTTGGGGAGATGCTTGGACTAATATGATACAACCGTTCTGGGCTTTACCAGCATTAGGAATAGCAGGTCTTGGGGCTAAAGATATAATGGGTTACTGCTTGATAGTAACAATAGTTTCAGGTCTATTTATTTGTACAGGTTTCTTATTATTCTAATTACAAAATAAGACTTACATAAGGTTTAGAATATTAATATATAGTTATAAGTAATTTAGAATTAAATATTTAAGATTAAGGAGGAAAATTTATGAGAAAAAAAATAGTTTCAATGGAAGAAGCAATATCTCACATTAAAGATGGAATGACTGTTCATTTTGGAGGATTTTTAGCTTGTGGGACTGCAGAAAATATAGTTACAGCTCTTATAGAAAAAGGTGTAAAAAGATTTAACAATAGTTTGTAACGATACAGGATTTGTTGATAAAGGAGTTGGAAGACTAGTAGTTAATAACCAAGTAAAAAAAGTAATAGCAAGTCATATAGGAACAAACCCAGAAACTGGTAAAAAAATGCATGATGGAACAATGGAAGTTGAATTAGTTCCACAAGGAACTCTAGCAGAAAGAGTTAGAGCAGCAGGTTATGGATTAGGAGGAGTATTAACTCCAACAGGTCTTGGAACTGTAGTTCAAGAAGGAAAATCTATTATTAATGTTGATGGAAAAAGACTATTTATTAGAAAAAAACCTATAAAAGCTGATGTAGCAGTATTATTTGGTTCAAAAAGTTGATGAACAAGGGAATGTTATCTGTGAAAAAACTACAAAGAACTTTAACCCATTGATGGCAACAGCTGCTGATGTTGTTATAGTTGAAGCTTTAGAAATTGTGCCAGCTGGTTCATTAAGTCCTGAACATTTAGATATATCAAAAAAATATTCGTAGACTACATAGTTGAAAGCAAATAATGGAGGTGTGAATAAATATGGAAATGGATAAAAATTTAGTAAGAGAAGTTATAGCAAAAAGAGTTGCTCAAGAATTTCATGATGGATATGTTGTAAATTTGGGAATAGGTCTTCCTACATTAGTGGCTAACTATGTTGGAGATATGGATGTTATCTTTCAAAGTGAAAATGGTTGTATAGGTGTAGGACCTGCACCAGAAAAAGGGAAAGAAGATCCTTATTTAATAAATGCAGGAGGAGGATATATAACTGCTGCTAAAGGAGCTATGTTCTTTGATTCAGCTTATTCTTTTGGAATAATCAGAGGTGGACACGTTGACGCAACTGTATTAGGAGCTTTAGAAGTTGACGAAAAAGGAAATCTTGCTAACTGGATGATTCCTGGAAAGAAAGTTCCTGGAATGGGTGGAGCTATGGATTTAGTTGTTGGAGCTAAACACGTTATAGTTGCAATGGAACATACATCTAATGGTGGAATAAAAATATTAAAAGAATGTAAATTACCTCTAACAGCGGTTGGAGTTGTAAATTTAATAATAACAGAAAAAGCTGTTTTTGAAGTTACAGATAAAGGATTAGTTCTAAAAGAAATAACTCCTTATTCTTCTCTAGAAGATATAAGAGCAACAACAGAAGCAGACTTCATAATTTCTGATGAATTAAAAAAAATAAAATTAAATAATAATTGAGAAGGGGCTGTCGCAACAGCCTCTTTATTTGAATAAATTTTTAAAAAAATAACTTTTTTAGCTAAATTAATATGTTTAAAAATACGATAAAAAGTTTTAAAATAGTACAGTAAGAATAAAAAGCAAAAAAACTTGTAATTAAAAAAATGATATGTTATAATAGGATAAATTTAAATAAAAGAAACAAATAAAAAAATTATATATAAAATAAATTTAAGGGGAAATCTATTATGAAAAAGATTAGCATTATTATTAGGATCATTATTAGTGGTTAGTTCTATAGCATCAGCAAAGGAAGTTATGCCAGCACCTACTCCAGAACCTGAAAAAGTAATTGAATATGTTGAAAAACCAGTTATAGTTTATAAAGATAGAGAAGTTAAACCAGCTTGGAGACCAAATGGATCAGTTGATTTAAGATATACTTGGTATGGAGAAACTGAAAATAAAAAAATCCTGGTGAAGATACTGATGGAGATTGGGCTAGAGGAAGATCAAATTCTGGAAGATTACAAACTACTGTAAATATAAACTTCACAGAAAAACAAAATTTAAATATAAGATCAAGAACTTATAATGCTTTTTAGAGATACTGAAAGTAAAAAGAGCTGGAATCAGCAGTGATAACCTAAGAATTAGACATCACTATAATTTTTGGAAAACTTGGTGATTCTAAAGTTACTGCAACATCAAGATTAGAATATAACCAAACTAAAGGTGATGAAGGATTAAAAACAAGCAAAAAGCGTCAGTATTCTTTGATTTTTGCAGATTATTTCCCATCAAATGAATACTTTAAAGTAGAAACTTTTGGATTAAGACCAGGATATGCTCATAGATGGTATAAACATAATAGTGGAGTAGAAGGACAATCATTTAGTGCAGGAACTGCTAATAGATATACTTTTAGACTTTGAATCATCTTATAAATTACCTTTAGGATTCAGTGCTGATTTAAACTTATATTCAGGATACGATAGACATAGAAAATCATTTAGAGTAGGAAACGATGGAGAAACTAAAAAGGACAATTCTTTGGTGCTATGGAATTATATTTAAACCAAAAAAACAGTTCTTTATAAAAAAAGGTAACTTAGAATTAGATTTCTTATTCTATAGTGGATATGACAGTTATGAATTCCGTCAATACAAAGTTTTCTCAAATGGAGATAAAGTTGTATTACCAGGAGGAACAAAAATCTGTAAGTAAATATACAGATAAGAGAAGTTACTCATTATACATGTTACCAAATGTTCAATTAAACTATAAAGCAACAGATTTCGTAAAATTATATGTAGGAGCTGGAGCTGAATATAGAAACTGGGCTGTAGAAACAGAATCTAATGCTAAAAAAATTGGAGATGGCAACCAACTGCTTGGGCTGGTATGAGAATTAGCTTCTAATAGGTAAAAATTGATAATTAAAATAAAAGTCGTGATGTAAATTTATTCACGACTTTTTTTGATTAATTAATTTACCTTGGCTCATAGCAAAAAAATATCATCTATAGTCATTTGAAAATCTATTTCTCTATTTTCTTTTTTTCTGCTCTTTCTTTAATTTTTTTATGATGAAATTCTTGTATTGATGTAGAAAAAGGTAGATTTCAATATCTAAATATCTTATCATACCTTCATTATCTCTTGCTGGCATCATTTTTTTCCTATATTATATTTAGAAGGAGCAAAAAGGAATATCAATTATTCCATCTTCAAAAAGCTTCGGCAATTGCTTTTCTTAAATCTCCATCACATATAGAAAAAAATCTTTTCTATTATTTGACTAGTTTCTTTTTTTATTTGTTCTTTTTCTAAAATTACTTCTTCATAGTTATTAAAAATTCTGGTTATTTCCAATATCTAAAAATAGTTTTTAGTTAAAACTAAAGAATTAATCATAGTATTTCCTAATGAATTTTTTTGTATATTCATCTATATTTTTTTAACAAAGATTCGATTAGATTTAGTAAATAAAGAAACAGTAGCAGAATAAGAAATTAAAGAATAAGCTTTTTAATTCATCTTCTGGGAAACCACCTATCCATTGATTAAAGACAGTTGAAATATGAATGTCTTTAAAAAGAAAAGCTGTCTAAATAAAATTTAATTTGCTCTTGAAGAGCCAGTAAAGAAGCAATATCTTGAGTTATATTACCATATTGAGCTACACCTATACTTATATTTTTTTACTCCTTGTTCAACAGCAAGTAGACTTTCTAAAATCTGGATAGAATTAGAAATTGCAGGTGGAACAAGTGTAGCTGTAAGTGGAGAGAAAATTTCTCTATTTATTTTTATTCCATGTTCTTCATAAAGTCCAACAAGTCTGTCAACATATTTCCAATTTTCTAAACTGTCTTTTAATAGCACAGATTTGCTAAAAGGTATATTATGACTAATTCCGCCACCATCAAAAGCCGAAAAAAACCACCTAAGAAAGAGAATTCAGCTAGTAATCTTGCATCAGCTGAACCATGTTTTTACTTGTAATGGAATTTCCACATCATTTATGATTTTTTTCTAATAAGTTTTGTTCCGTAGTTTACTAAAGGGAAGCCATTTAATAGTGATTTATTAGACTTTATAGAATCTTCTAATATGCTTTCAGCATTTTTCATAATGATTTTTCTCTAGTATGAGAATCTATTATAATCGAGAGAAAAATCAGCCTGTCCAACTCTGTGGAGAGAATTTAAATTTTTTTATTAAATCTTCTAAAAGAGTTTCTTTTGCTATATGCCTCAATTGTAATTTTATGATCTTGTATAGATTTTTTTCTAGCATTTTTTTGAAAAATTTTTTTATAGTCTGGCAATGACTTATGAAATCTAATAGCTGTGTCTAAATCAAAAGTCATCTAAGCTTTTTATAGTTTTTCTAAAAAATTTTTTTCTCATCTCTAGAAAATCTTCTTTATCAATTTTTTTAAATGTAATAGACATTTAAATTCCTCCATCATATCTCTACAAGATACTTTTTTTCATTATTCTGTATGCTATGTCAGGGTAATCACTAGCAAGTAAGCCCATAGCAGACATGATATAAGTTTTATCTACTAAAAAAATTTTTGGATATTTAGGTTTTTAAATCTAAAGGATTATTCTCATCATATAAGCATAAGTCTAATATTTTTTTAGGATCTCTACTATTATTGATTATTCCACCAGTTCCAATTACATATTTTTACATCTGTTAAATCCTTTTCCACTTTGAACAAAAAGAGTTCCCATAGGTGAAAAAAATAGATTCTAAAGTACCAACATGTCTATCTATAGCAATTTCAGTGCATAACATAGCCATCATTTCATCAAAAAAATTATATCATCTTCAGTTTCAGATACAAAATCAGGATTTTTCATGTCTAAATTCAAAATTTTTCTCTTATATTAATTTTAGAATCTTTACTACCTAGGTATTCTCTAATCTTATTTAGGCTAGTGGCTTCATAAAGAGCAAGAGCTGAATATCTCATTCCTAAATCACCTTCAACAGTTCTCTTTGAATAAGGTTCTTCCATACCTTTTAATTGAATGTTATTAGCTTTTGGTAGACCTGCTCCAATAGAGTGTACATCTGTTGTTGCTCCACCTATATCAATAACAATAGTATCATTACCATCTTGTGAAAAAAACTTCAGCAGCCATCATAACAGCAGTAGGAGTTGGCATTATTATATTACCAACAATTTCTTGAATACTTTCCATACCCTTAGCCTTGATTATATTATTCATAAAAACTTCCCTTATAACTTCTTTGACAGGAAGCACATTGATTTTATTTACAACAGGCATAACGTTCTCACTGCTATAGTATTCAATATTATGAGCCTTAAAAATTTCAGCTACTTCTTCTTTAACTTCTTCATTACCTGCAATTATAATAGGTTTCTTAATATTATTTTTCTGCTAAAGTTCTAGCATTATCTAAGATATATTCTCTATTTCCACCATTAGTTCCACCTGTTAAAAAGTAGAATATCATAGTCAAGAGAAGATATCTCTTCCATATCTTCAGGACTTAGTCTAAAAGCATAAGTCTTTACAACTCTTCCACCTGAGCTTAAAGCAGCTTTTTTAGCAGCCTCAGTAGTTAGTTCAGGAACTAAACCTATAGCTATAATTTTTTTAATCCTCCTGCAGCAGAGGAACAAGCTACCTTTTTTTAACTATTTCATAGTCTTTCAATTTATCATTTAAGTCCTTTGTTAATTCTTCAAAAGCCATATTAAAACCAGTTAAAACATTAGTTTTAACAGTTGTTGTTGCTCTTGCTGTGGAGATAATTTCCTCCTTGTCTAAATCTATTGCAGTCAATTTAGTGTATGTACTACCAAAATCTATACTGAGATAAATACGACTACTCATTTTTCACACCTTTCCTTATTATAATAGAACTAAGTAAACTTTAAAAATATGTGAGTTACATTCCAGATTTTTAGAAGAAAAAAATTAAATAGAATGAGCCGAGTAAATCTCGACATGTCTGAGCATAGCGATCTTAGAAAGTCTTAATGAACTTGTTCATTTAGAGTTTCTTACAGATGTCGAATTTACAGCAGATTCTTAATTTTTTTGTTCGTAAAGAAATCTGGTTAGTAACGAACAATTTTTAAAGAGCAAAAATCTTTTTGAGATCACTTATAGTTTCTTCTATTGGAGTCCCTGGTTTTATATATTCTATTAAAGCCCATTTCTTTAAATCTTTTTTTCAGTTTTTTTCCCAATCTTCATTGCTTGAAGCAATATTTCCACCAACATATAAAAAGTATATCTTTTTAATCCATATTCATCACATTTTTTTCTCTTATACCTTGACAATCTAATTCTCCATAACCATAGATTGAAGAAACAATTATCGCGTCTGAATTTGTTTCAAGAGCAGCATTTATAAAGTCTATCTGAGGTGATAAAGCACCAATATTTACTACCTCAAAGCCACTTTCTTCTAATTTATTATGAATTATTTTATTCCCTACTGTATGACAGTCTGAACCAATAACACCTATAACTATTTTTTTCTTAGTCATTCTGTTCCTCCATCTAAATTTTAATATTATAAATTAGGAATATTGATTTGTAAACTAAATAATAAGTAAAATAATTCCTTAATCTGATTTTTTTAATTTATTTTATTATAACATATTCTTTACAAAATGAGTAAAATAAAAAAATCCCTCTATATATAAAGGGATTTTTTTATTTAGGAAATCATTAGTTTATTAAATGTGTTAGAACACTCGTGGCTCTAGCACTCGTTAGGGTGTTAGCCATGAGACATGTACTCGTAGGGTATGAATAACACCAACATTGAAAAATGTTGCACTAAAATTTGCAATTTTACTAATTTTAATGTATAATATATTTAGAACATTAGCAACTGAATATATGGAGTTAAGGCTAGTAAACAGTAGCCTTGTAAAATATTCACTGTTCTGTATAGTTGTTCTTTTTAAATATAATATACAGATAAAAAGTAGCAGTGTAGATGCAAGTCTTATCCAGTAGTGGCTATCGTGGACTAGCCAAAAAGAATAAGGGTTTTAAAACCAAACTTCTTAGAAGATAACTTACTTTTTCAGTTATCTTATGAAGCTCTCGACTCTAGCACTCGTAGGGTGTTAGTCGTGAGTAGTTCACTAAGATCTATTTAGCTTCTTTTTTAGGTAATTTAAATGGTCCTACATTTAAACCGTATTGTAGAGCTGATCTAACCTTCATTTCTCTTACAGTTGCTCCACCTTTTTCGATTTCTTCAGAGTTATACATAGTAGGCATAACATCTTGTATTTTTTTATTAGTTATTCTTTCAAGAAGTTTCATATATCCATCATTTTTTTAGCAATAAAATCATCTTCTTTTTAACCAGTTATGTCCTTTATAGAATAAAGTTCTATATTTTGCATCAGTAATCACATCATTTTTTTAAATCAAATTGAACTTCAACTTGAGTTTCTTGACCAGAAATATAAACTCCTCTATAAGTTCCATCAGGATATTGAGCTTTTGGAGCAGATTTAGTTGCAGCAACAGCTGAAACAGCTCCCACTAACATTAAAAGCAAGTAAAAAAATTTTTTTCATAGTAGTACCCCCTAAATAAATTATTCTCTACATATTTTTATAATAAATATATCTATAAGTCAATTATTTTTTTAATCAAAATATATAAACTTAATATTATTTGAAAATCCTTGCTATAAAAAGAATATTTTTTTAAGTTCTTTCTTCAATTTTTTTCTAAAGCTTTGGCTCTGTGACTAATTTTTGTTTTTTTAGTTCAGGTAATTGAGCTAAAGTTTTTTTGATACTCTTCTACATAGAAATGAGGATCATAACCAAAACCAGTATTTCCTCTAGGATTATCAATTATTTCACCAAGAATTTCTCCTTCAAAAGAGAAAGTTTCTCCATTAGGTTTTGCTAAAGTTATTACAGAGACGAATTTAGCCTTTCTATTTTTCTATACCTTTTTAGATTTTTCAATAAGCTTTTTCATTATTCTTTGAATCATCACCTGTTCCACTATATCTAGCTGAATATACTCCAGGTTCACCATTAAGTGCATCAACACAAAGACCAGAATCATCAGCAATAGTAATCATATTCAAGAATTTTTGCAATCTCTACTGCTTTTTTTCTTTGAATTTTTCTTCAAAGGTAGTTCCATCTTCAATAACTTCTGGGATTTCTATTCCATCATTTATTGAAAGAATTTCAATATTTTTCTATACCTGAGAAAATATCAGATATTTCTTCTATTTTTATGTTTATTTCCTGTTGCTAGAAATATTTTTTTAAATTTTTCTTGTTCAATAACCTTATCTTGTAAGTCTATAATTCTTTTTTTATAGAAGCTTCAGCAAGATCTAAAAGTCCATTTAATTCAGTTCTTGTAAAAGTACTTTCTTCACCTGTTCCTTGAACTTCAATGAACTCACCTTTTTTTATTCATAATGACATTCATATCCACTTCAGCAGCTGAATCTTCTGAATATTTCAAGTCTACCATTAATTCAGAATCTATTTTTTTCCAACACTTATAGCAGCAACATTAGCTATTAAAGGATTTTTCTTCTAGGATTTCTTCTTTTAATAATTTTTTTATAGCAAGAGCAAGAGCAACATAACCACCTGTTATTGAAGTAGTTCTTGTTCCACCATCAGCTTGAATAACATCACAGTCAATAGTTATAAGTCTTTCACCTAATTTTTTTCTAAATCTATTGCAGATCTTAAAAGCTCTACCAATAAGTCTTTGGATTTCAACAGTTCTACCTGTTAATTTTTCCTTTACTAGCCTCTCTTTGATTTCTTTCATTTGTAGCTCTAGGTAACATAGAGTATTCGGCAGTAACCCAACCTTTTCCTGTTCCTCTTAAAAAAATGGAGGAACTTTTTTTCACTTACAGAGGCAGTACAGATAACTTTAGTATTTCCTACTTCTATCAGAACAGAACCTTCGGCATAGATATTTACATCCTTAGTAATTTTAATTTTTCTTTCTTCGTTAAATTTTCTCCCATCTTCTCTTAACATTGTTAAATCTCCCTTTTTAGATTTTTATTAACATCATATTTGTAGTAAGTCCAGCAGCAGTACCTGTAAGTAATATTATATCACCATTTTTTTAATTTTTTTGCTGTTCTAATCCATGTGCTAGAGTCATAGGGACAGAGGCAGAAACCATATTACCAAATTCTTTAACTTCATCTATAAATTGACCTTTAGCTACTCCTAATTTTTTTGCATAACTATTGGCATAGCAACACTGGCTTGGTGTGGAACTACCATGTCAATATCAGATACTTTCATCTTGTTGTTTTTCTAAAAAAATTCTCTAAACATCTTAGGTATTTCTTTGATACAAAGAGCTAGAATACTCTTTCCAGACATATCAAACATATATTCTTCTTTTGTATTTTCAGAATAATATTTAGGGTGGAAATTACTTAAACCTCCACGAATTTCAGTTGAATGTGCTCCTTCAGACCAAGTTTTTAACGTAGAATCTATGATTCCTACTTCTTCATCAGATTTTTCTACAACAAAGGCTACTGCTCCATCACTGAAAAGTTGGAAACTTTCCTTTTGATTAGGATTCAATGCTGATGAAGCAACATCACAAGAAACAATCAATACTCTTTCATATCTTCCTGCTTCTAAAAGATAAGACATAGTATCTAAAGCTGTTATAAAACTTGTGCAAGTTGTATTTATATCAAGTGCCGGAATAGAAGTTCCTTTTGCAATCTTTTCATGAATTAAGGCGGCCATGCAAGGTATAGGTTGTACACCAACAGCAGAAGCTGAAACTATACAATCGATATCATTTATAGAAATATTAGAATTCTTTAAAGCTTTTTTTCACAGGCAGCAACAGCAAGTTGAAGCTGAGTTTCTCTTTCACTTATTCTGTAACGAATATGATCTTTAAAAACTAACTGTATTTTTTTAGGTAATACTACTCCATATCCTTTAAATTTTTATTCTTCTCATTTTTTCTACCTTCCTAACTATTCTTTTTTTAATTTTTTTGGTTTTATCTATCTCATAATTAATAAACTTTATTTCAATATTTTTCAATATTTAAAGAAGTAAATAACTTATTGAATTCATTTTTTTACTAATTCTTTTTTTGTTCATCACTAATATTTAAAATAGCAACTTCCAATAGCTTATCACTTACTTGAAAAAAACTTGATATTCTCTTATATTTTTCAACAAAGAGTATGGTTCTTCTGATAAAATCAGGAAAGACCACAATTTCTTTTTCCAAACTTATTAGTGAATTTGAAAATATCATCTGAACGTCCTTCTATCTTTTCTATTCTCTGTAGAACTGAACCACACTCACAAGGCTCAGTATTTTTCAACTAAGATATCATTTAGATAATATTTTTACAAAAGGTTGACTAGTTCTTCTAAAATCAGTAATTATTGGATAAAATCTCTTTTTCATCTATATACTGCTTTTTCAAATTTTTATTAAATCTTCATTGAGATGTAGATGTCCATATTCACAAGTACAAGCTAAGAAACCTTCAGTAGCTTGATAAATTTGATGTATTATTTTTTTAAATTAAATTGTTTTTTTATATATTCTTCATCAGCCTTTTTCTAAAATTTCGGCAACTGAGATAAGTCTTCTTGGAGAAACTTTTTAATTTTCCTTCTTCAATTTTTTTAGCAAGAACTAAAAAGTAATGAGGGTGGTGCAACTATCATAGTTGGTAGATATTTATTTAATCTTTCAATATGCTCATCTATATCCTTAAAAAGTATCGAAATACTCTAAACTTATTAAAAAAATGAATTTATAGCTTTATATAAGTCGTTATCTGCTCTTAGGAAAAAAATGCTATTTTATGTCTGAAGATATCATTTTTAGGTAGCATCTTAGCAAGAATAGTTCCTGCCCATGTACCCTGTTCTTCAGGAGTAGTTATAAACATTCCTCTATGACCAGATGTACCTGATGATAAACCTACTGAAATATTTTTTTATATTTTTTTGACTGAAATTTCTAGTTTTTTTCACTGTTTAAAAGCAATTTCCATAGCTTCATCTTTTTTTACACCTAAAGTGTTAAGTTCATCGAAGTTTTCCATCATAAATGCTTTGTTCATAGTGAAGTCATCTGTAATTTGATGAGTTTTTAAAAATATGGTGAATTTTCTTTTTAAAAAAATTTAAAATGTTTTTTTCAACTTGTTCATCTTGATATTTTTAAAAGTTTATCTCTTGAAGTCCACTTAGAAAAAAATATCTAACTTTTTACAAAAGTAGATATAATTTTTCAAAAATTTTTATTCATTCTATCTCTCCCTCCTTTTTGCATTAAAAAAAGAAAAAAAATAATAAGCAAAAAAATTTAAAAAAATAAATGAGTTACGAATGTAGATTTTTAGATAAAAAAATCAAATAGAATGAGCCGAGTAAATGTCGACATGTTTGAGCGTAGCGATCTTAGAAACACTTAATGAACTTGTTCATTTAGAGTTTCTTACAGATGTCGAATTTACAGAGAATTCTTGATTTTTTTATCGTTAAGAAAATCTACTCAGTAACGAATTATTTTTTTAAATTATCTTTTAAATTATTTTTATATTTTTCAATATATCTATTATTTTTTTCTTTTTTTGTCATGACTGACGATGACTGAAATTTTTATCTTCTATTAATTTTTTTCTAATAACTTAGTACCTTTTTTTATATTCTTCAAAGTTATTTTGAATTTTTTTCTAGGAAGCCATTTCATTTTTTTCTGTAAGAGGTAAAAAAATCTGTTCCCCAACATACATCAGCAGCAAGAAATAAATTATCTTCAGGAAGAAATAAACAAGCTTGCCCCTTAGTATGCCCACTTACCTCTACAAGAAACATAGATGAATCAGAAAATAAGTCATAACTATTTCTATAAGGAAATTGAGTATTTTCTTTATAGTCATCTATGATTATCAGTCTTTTTCAAAGTCTTCAGGGAACAATTCATTAAAAATTAACAGACTATCCCTTTTTTTAACTTAAAATCATTATAACAAGTTTTTGGTTAAGATTAGGTAAGAATTCGGAAAAAAAATTTTAAGCCTCCAATATGGTCAGGATGTAGATGAGAAATAATAATATATTTAATTTCATCTGGACTTATACCTTTTTTTCTTTAAGTTGATAGTCTATCATATCTTCTCTTTTTTTAAAGTTATAGGATTTGCAAATCTATATAGAAAATATTTAAGATTATTTTTTTAAAAATATCCATAGAGTAGCCAGTATCATAAAGTATATAGCCTTTTTCCCTATGTTTAATCAAAAAAACTCCTGCATTAAAATTGACTATTGTCTTCTGAACCTCCCACGACTGACACCCTACGAGTGCTAGAGTCGCAGGGTTCTTGGGTAGTAGTTGCTTTTGTTAGCCAACTAAATTTACCAAGCTATCCCCATAGTTCCTACGGTTCATATATTGTATATTTAAGCACTTATACCTAATATCCTTAGTCCTTCTTTTAATATGTTTTTGGCTGCATTTATATCTCTATTATGTACAGCTCCACATACTGGACAAGTCCATTCTCTCACACTTAAATCTTTTTACTTCTTCATTTCTATATCCACAACAATTACATATTTGACTACTTGCAAAAAAATTTATCTACTCTTACTATTGTTTTTTTCCATGCCATTTCGCTTTATAACTTAGTATTCTATTAAATTCACTCCATGATACATCTACAATATTTCTTGCTAATTTATGATTTTTTTACCATATTTTTTTACTTGTAAATCTTCCATACAAATAATATCATATTCTTTTTATTAGCATTGTTGATAACTTTTTGTAAAAAAATCTTTTCTTTGATTTGATATCTTTTTCAAATAATCTTGCCACTTTTTATTCTAGCTTTATTCCTATTTGAACTACCCTTTGGTTTTTCGTGATAGTTTTTCTTTGTAATATTGCTAGTTTATTCAAAGATTTTTTTGTAAATATTTTTGGATTTTTCTATTGAGATTTCATCACTGGTAATCGCAAAGTCCTTTATACCTAAATCTATTCCAACATTTTTTTATTTGTACTTTCTAACTTTTTCTACTTCTACATCAGTACAACATAAAGATATATAATATTTTCCACTAGGTACTTGTGTTATTGTTGCATTTATTATTCTTCCTTGTGGTTTTATTTTTATCTCTTATTTTTTTAGTTTTTCCTAATTTAGGTACTTTTTATCCATTTATCTAAAAAAACTCTATATTATTATTTGTATAATTGGTTCTGTATGATTTTTCTATTATCTTTCTTAGATTTAAACTTTGGATAGCCACTTCCACTAAAGAAGTTTTTTTATAGGCTTTATCTAAATCTTTTTAAAAGAATTTTTGTAAAGAAAAATTTATCTACATCTTTTTAACCATTCTTTCTCTTGTTTTTAAAACTGTTAATTCTTTACTACACTCACTATATGAAATAGATTTTTTTCTCTTTGTTATATAGCTCTTGTTTTTAAACCTAAAAAAATGATTATAGACATATCTTACACAACCAAAAGTACAATTTAATATTGTTATTTGAGTTTTAGTTGGATAAAATCTAAACTTATATGCTTTTTTTCCATGCGATTTCACCTCCATTTACCTATATATAGTATACCACTTTTTTTATACTATAAGTAAATGAAAAAAAGTAAAAATTTTTCTAAATATATGAACCTAAAACTGACTCAGTCGTTTTTAGAGGGTTGTCGTTCACATAAGTACGCTACCACTTATGCAGTTCTCTTGGCATATACACTCCTTAATAAATTAAGAAGATTAGCCCTGAACTTCTAATATTTCTATTAAGCACAGACTATATCTTATCCCACAGCTCTATCTGTTTGGGTCTACCCACTTCCACTAGCTTTAGTGTACTTCCCTCAGGAGGAATAGTCGTTGAACCTTACCTTTTCGGTCTTGGCTGCTGATTGCCCATTTTTTAGCCTTTCCCAAATCTTTGATTTGGGGTATTACTGGCTTAACACTTAGGATTTAACCTTATGCCATCTAGTATATTTTTTTCTGCTTTCGCCACTTTCACATTTGTACCATATTTTTATTTAGGTACTATGTTGTAGTTATACTAGTTTTAGGGGTTTCCAGCAATTCGAGTAGTATTGGATAGCTTTTTTTAAAGTTGCTATCTCTACATACATATTTCTATATATGCTGACTATACTTAATGGTCTAACTCATGACTGACACCCTACGAGTGCTAGAGTCACAAGTGTGCGACCATATTTTTTTAATCAAAAGCCTTTAAAAAAACTCTTTTTTTAAATCATTGGTACAATAGCCACAAGCAAAATAATCAACTTTTTTTCTATCATTTTTTTACTGTGTTCGACATAGTTTTTTTAACTCCTTCTAATATAGACATCTTTGGAGAATAGCCCAATTCTTTTCTAGCCTTATCAATATTTAAAGTTTGACTATATTTCATTAAATATAGAGTATACTTAGTGATAGGAGGCTCTTTTTTTATTCTAAATAACTTATAGACCTTCTCTAAAAATGAAACTAAAGGTAAGACTAAATTATAGTTCCATTTTAAATACTTTCCTTCAGTTCCCATTTCATTGAAGAACAAAGTTAAAATTTCTTTAAATTCTATAGGCTCACCATTAGTTATATTGTAAATTTCTCTTGAATGTTCTTTGTTTTTCTAGTGCTAATCTTAAAGAATAGGCAACATTCTCAACACAAGTTATATCCACTTTTTGCTTACCTTCAACAAAAAGAGGAATCCCCATTTTTTTATTTAATTCTAAAAGTCTTGGAATTATACTGGTATCGCCTATACCGAATAGACCTCTAGGACGAATTATTATATAGTCTAGATTAGAAGCTTTAATTATATTCTCTGCCATAATCTTACTTTTTTTATATAGTAGTTTAAATCATTTTTCTTTAGGTGCTTCATCTTCTTTGACATCTAATTGATCCTTTGCCCCTGCATATATACTTGGAGATGAAACAAAAAAACTAATTTTTAATTTTTTTCTTCACAGACTTGAACGATATTTTTTTGTTCCAATAACATTTACATTATAGAAGTCTTCCCATAGTCCCCAAACAGTAGAAAGAGCAGCAGCATGAATAACTGCTGAACAATCTTGAGAAGCCTTATATAAGTCATCTAAATTATCTATATCCCCCTTAAAAAAATTCAACATTTTTCATCAATCAATGTCTTTCCTATCTTTTCATTTCTACCAAAGGCAACAACTTGATAAGAATTATTCTTTTAATTCATCTATTACATATTTTCCTAAAAAAATCCTGTTGCTCCTGTAAGTAAAATTTTCACTTTTTGACCCCCTTCAAAAATTCTATCGATTTCTTTTTTTCTAATAAAGCACTAGGAGAATAATTATTGAAATCTTTTGATAATTTCTCTAAATTTTTTTCCATTCTTTTTCTTTCTAGCATTTTATCAAAGGCTTTTTAAAATAGATTTCTTTGATTTTAAATTTGCAACAAATGCAATCTCAGCTAAATCTGCTCTTAGCCCATAATCAAATTGGTCATAATCATGGGGAATAATAACAGCAGGCTTGTTATGTTTAATACAAGAGTAAAAGTATGCCTGCTCCACCATGATGAATTACATAGTCAACCTTAGGTAAAAATTTCATCATAATCTAAATAATGGTATATCTGTAAATTCTTTTTCTTTTATAGTTTCCTTTTTTTCTTTCCAAATAAGAACCCAATGAAACAACAAATAGGTAGTTTGGATATTTTTTTGAGAAAGTTCTCTAGCTATATCAATTATAGAATTTTTAGCCCATTTTAAATGAGTTCCCTTAGTCAATAATATGATTTTTTCAAACTTAGTTTCAACTTCAAATTTTGCACTGTCTTTGAAAAGAGATGAACAACAAGGTCCAGCCCAAGAAAATTGACTAGGAAAATCATTTCTAAATTCAATTTCTTTCATACCCAAAGCAAGTATTGAATAAGGAGAATAGATATTTTTCTTCTCCCTTTTCATTATACAATGTAAAATCTAATTCTTTTAATTCGTTTTCTTAGTATAAAGCAAAGTAATTTTTTAAAAGTTCTAATAAATCTACGAGCAAATTTATCTCTTAACTTAAAGATAAAACTATCTCTTGGATATAGTCCACCAACATAGGCAGGTGTTGTTGTCTTATTTTTCTATGGCAAAGGGAGTAGGAATGCTTGTAATCCAAGGGATATTTAATTTTTTAGAAACAAAACAAACAGGAACAGCAATAAAGTCTGCTACAATTATGTCAGGTTTATCCTTACTAAAATAATCTTCCATCTCCTTTATAATTTTAGGCATAAGTCCTAAGTTTTCCTTAAATTGCTTGTAAGCTATGATAGGATTAGTTTTTCTTATCTGTATCAGATATATTTTTCAAAGACATCAGGTCTATCTTCAAGTAAAAATTTTTTTACAGGAAAACCTAATCTTTTAACAACTTCTTTCTTTTTTTAAAACCTGTATAGACACAAATATCATATTTATTACTTTTTCTTTAATAGAGGTAAAACTAATTCTAAAATTGGATAAAGATGTCCACTGAAAGGAGGAGCAACAACTGCAATTTTTAATTTTTTTCTTTTGTAAGTATTCATAGATTATTTCCTTAACCTTTCTATCTTTAAAAATATCCTAAATGTCCACAATTAACTATTTTATCAAACTTATGAAAATCTAAAAAGCCAACTGTAGATATCAAAAATTCCTTTGAGAACTACCACATTATTTAGTTTACCATAGCCTTTTTCCAACAGGTATAATGCAAACATTTTAATATTTTTCATTGTTGAAGTCTGATAGCTCCATAAATTTTTTTCCACACATTTTAAACCTGAACTCTGAGAAATAATAATGACATCTTTTTAAAAGATTTTTATAGGTTCTAAATGTCTTAAAATCTCTTTTTTTCAAATCTCTTATTAAAAAGAGTATGAGGATAGTAAATGATATTGGATAAACTAGCCTTTAGTATATTGATATCTTCAAATTCATCATAGGGAAAATCTTCATTGTAAGGAAAGTTAGACTTTATCACCTTGTAGCCAAATTCTTTAAAAAAATATTTAATATCTCAAATCTATCAGGCTCTAAGGCAGCAGTTTTTTTAAATTGCTACTCCCACTTATAACAAAGACTATTTTATCTTCTTTTTAAAAAGAGTTTTTTTGAAACATCTAAACTCTCTAATTTTTTTCTAAATATTCTTTAAATTTCATAGTGTATCTTCCCATCTTTAACTCTAATTTTTTTATTTCTCCATAGGGATTACAGGAGGAGTTAAAAGAGTATATATTAACATAAAAGGTAATAAAAATTCACTTAGCAATTCATATAGAATTTCAGTAGTTTGAGGCGAAAAAAAGTAAATAAAGATTTTTTTAGAAGATGTTTCATCTTCTCGACCTTGATAAATAAAAAAATTCTTACTATATGAAACAGTGCAATTTTTTTCCTATAAAAAGATTAAGTACCATCACCAAGTAATCTATACCTAAATAGAAACTAAAAAAATAATAAAAATAGTTGGAAGCAATGTAGGAAGCAATATGATAAATAAAAATTTTTGTAGAAAAAAAGCATTTTTTTCATATATACATTGCTAAATAGCAACCATCTTTTTCATAAGAAGTATATATCTTTTTAGACTTGGAACTGTATTTCTCACATTACAAAAAAAATAGTACTTTGTATAATTTTTTACCTTCTTTGAAAGTAGATAAGTGGCTAGGGCTAAATCATCACAAAGCCAATATTTTTATCTCCTCAAAAGGCAGAATATTTTTTTAAAATATCAGTTCTTAAGATATAGAACATTCCGTTTATAGTCTTATTTTTCTTTTTAAAAAAATGATAAAGAAAAATATGAAAAAAAATAGAATTAGAATTGATAAAGGCTGAGATTAATTTTTGAGTAAAAACCTTTAATATTGTAATTAAAAAGGTATTCCTGTTGCTATCCATTCAGATTTATCTTTTTCGTATACACTCAATTCATCTAATTTTTTTCTGTCTATTACAGCATCATCATCTAAAATTATAGAGTACTCAGTTTTAATCTTATCTACAACTTGAGCAAGTTTAAATATCTTAGGGTTTTAACTCCTGAGGAACATCATCTAAGTAATAGACTTCAATTCTATTTGAATAATTTTTTTATCTTTTAAAAATACTTTTCAACTGTGTTTATAGCTACTTTATCACTTTTTATCAACAAGCCATATAAAATTCATATCAGTGGTATTTTTTTAAATTAGCTTTTTAAATCTTCTTCAAGTCTAGGATCACCTGATAGAATAGGTTTGAAGCACAGTGTATTTCTTTTTCATCTATTACAGTCTTTTTCAAGCTTATCTATTTTTATAGAAATAAGCAAAAAGAAAAGAACAATTTTAAGATAAGTAAAATTATTGTTATTGTAAGTAAAAAAATAAAAATAGTTCTATCATTTAATCACCTTTTTTTAATATTGAGCCTACTAGTCTTAATTGTAAAGAAGCAGGTAAAAGATTTAGTAAAAAAACATAGAAAGTTTATTTCTAAAACCTATTATAGAAAATCTTTTTTTCTTTTTCAATTATCCTTATAATTCTTTTAGCTACATCTTCAGAACTCATCATAAATTTTTTTGTGAGCTTCCAAATTTTGCTTGTATGTCCTTATCAAAAAGTTACTTGCAGTTGAATCAGGACAGACAGATAAAACTCTTACATTCTTATTTTTTTATTATGTAGTTCTTCATCAAGTGCTAAAGAATAATGTAAAAAGTGCTGACTTAGTTGAGCTATATATCGCCATATAGGGATGTTGATATAGGGCAGCAGTTGAACAGACATTTAAAAATTATTCCTTGTCTCTTTTGTAAAAAAATTTTTTTCAGAATATTTTTTTGTCAGTAACATAGGGGCGATAAAATTTACATTGATAGTATCTAAATCTTCTTTATCACTTAATTTTTGAAAAAAATCTGTAATTTTTTTCCAAAGCCTGCACAATTAATAAGTAAATCTATATCATAATTTTTCAATGATTTTTATCTAAGTTCTCTATATCACTTAAATCATATTTTTATACATTTACATTCTAGAGAAGCATTTGTCTCCTTTAATTCTTTTTTTAAAAGTTCTAACTTATCTATAGATCTTGCTAGTAAAAAAAGTTCTTTTTGTTCTGTTTGCTAAAATCTTTGCAAGTTCTTTTTCCTATACCAGAGCTTGCACCTGTTATTAAAAATTTTTTTCATTCTATACTTCCTTACTATGTTAAATTATCATATTATTAAATATTATATCATTTTTTTGAGACTTATATGTAAAATAAAAAAATGTATTAAAAAGATAGAGTGTTTTTCATTTAGTATTCATTTTTCTTATGTATATTTGTTGTACAAGAGCTTGAGAGGAAGTTTACAAAATTTCTCTCAAGCCATTATATATGAGAATATCCATCTCTAAAATAGAAAAAAATAATGATTTACAAAAATAATATAAAAAAATTAAAAATAAAACGAAATATTCATTTATAATTCACAATCATAAATTATAATTAGAGTATAGAAGGAAAAAAATAATATAAAAGTAAAAAAAGAGGAGAATATTTAAATGAAAAAAAAATACTAATAGTAGGAGCAATAATTTTTAGGAAGTATAGGATTTTTCAACAAGTGCTTTAGCAGCAATAAGTGAACAACAAGCAAAGGACATAGCTTTAAAAAGAAGCACAAGGTGGACAAATAACTAAATTCAAACTAGATAGAGAAAAAGGAAGAATGGTTTATGAAGTTGAAGTTATGGATGGAAATATAGAAAAAGATTATGAAAATAGATGCTGAAACAGGTGCAATAGTAAAAATTTGAACAAGAACAAAAAGGAGCTGGAAAAAGCTAAATCAGTAAATGAACCAAAAAAATTTCTTATGATAAAGCAAAAAGAAATTGCATTAAAAAAATTCTAAAAATGGAAAAATTTAAAGAAATTGAATTAAAACATAAAAATGGAGTATTAGTATATGATGTAGAAATTGCTGAAGGATTTGCAGATAGAGAATTTCTTATAGATGCTAATACAGGAGAAATCTTAAAAAAATAAAAGAGATTTCTAATAAGTGAATAATTCCCTTTATTAAAAATTATATAGATTATAAGTAAAATGGGCTGTTGTAAAGTTAAGTTTTTCAATTTAAAGTAAAAAAATAAGAAATTTACTCAGTAACGAACTATTTTTTTACTTTTTGTTAATTCGCAACAGCCCTTTTTTTATAATTTTTATAAAACTGCTGCTAAGAATGCATCAAAAATTACTGCACCTAAAATTGCACCTATAGTTGATCCTACAACAGGTATCCAAGAATATTTCCAGTTAGATCCTCCTTTACCTTTTATAGGAAGGATAGCATGAGCTATTCTTGGTCCTAAGTCTCTTGCAGGGTTAAGTGCGTATCCTGTTGCTCCTCCTGTTGCCATACCTAGTATAACAATTAGAAGCCCAACAAATAATGCTCCATTACCTGGTTGAATTCCAACTTCTCCATAACCTATAGCCAATACACCTATTAAAAGTAAAGCAGTAGCAATAATTTCAGTAACGATATTCCATATAGGAGCATCAATAGAAGGTCCTGTTGAGAAAACTCCAAGTTTTACTCCTGCTTCTGGTTCTGCATCCATTTGAACTTTATAAACAAGATAAGCCAAAGTTGCACCTGCAATTCCACCTAACATTTGAGCGATAATATAACCAGGGACTAAATTACCAGGAAATTTACCTGTTACTGCTAGGGCAATAGTTAAAGCAGGGTTCATATGTGCTCCAGATACCCAACCTGTAATATAAGCTGGTATCATAACTGCAAATCCCCAACCAAAAGTAGTTACTATCCAACCTGCACCTTTACCATAACTATGTTTTAAGCTACAAGTCATATTGACACCATTACCTAATAATAATAACAATGTTGTCCCTACAAATTCTCCAATATACATGCTCATGTTACTCATAGTAATCCTCCTTAGATAAATAGAGAGTGCCAATTAGAAAATGTAATTATATAAAACTACTTAATCTCAACCAACACTCTCCTTATAAGTTTTTTTATTTTTATTAGTTATTTTTATTGAGAATCTTCCAACAAGAACACATCTTCTATTTCTTGCAAAACTTCTAGCTGATGTAAGTCCTTCTCCTGTTGGATCTGCTATTGTAAATGTTACATGTCCTTCTCCACCAATTCCTATTCCAGCATAAGAATTCCATTCTTAACAAGTATGGTTGTTTCCATTTCTCTTGCATACTTTGATAAGATGTCAATATTTTTAGAGTGAATCATAGCTGTGTGTCTTAGACCTCTTTCTAATTCTTTTAGCAACTTTAATTCCTTCTAAAGCATCTTTAACTTTAACTATTGGAAGAATAGGCATCAATAATTCTTCAACTGCAAATGGATGATTTTTTTATCAGTTTCAACAATTATAACTCTAATTTCATCTCCAACGTCTATTCCTAGTTGTTTAAGAATGTATTTAGCATCTTTTTCCAACATATTTTTCTATCTGGAGAATTATTCTTTAAAACTAAAGATACTAATTTTTTTCTATAAGTTCTTTATCTTTTTAAAAGATAAGCTCCATTTTTTTGCATTTCAAAAAAATTAAATAATTTACTATAGAATCAACTGCAATAACTTCTTTCTCAGCTGTACAAGGTAGGTTGTTATCAAAGCTACAACCATCAATTATATCTTTAGCAGCTTTTTTTCTATATCAGCAGTTTCATCAACTAAAACTGGAGGATTTCCTGCCCCTGCTCCGATAGCTTTTTTTACCACTAGACATAACAGTTTTTACAACTCCAGGTCCTCCTGTAGCAACAAGCATTTTAATATTAGGGTTTGCTATAATTTTTTTCAGTATTTTTCTATACTTGGTTCTGAAATAGTTACAACTAGGTTTTCAGGTCACCAACTTTTTTTGATAGCTTCATTTATTAATTCTACAGTTCTGATTGAAGTTCTTTTAGCTCCAGGATGAGGTGCAAATATTACTGCATTTCCTGCTGCTATCATTCCAATAGAATTACAAATTACAGTTTCACTTGGATTTGTTGAAGGAGTTATAGCTCCAATCACTCCATAAGGAGAGAATTCCATGACAGTAAGTCCATCATCTCCACTGAAAGCAAAAGCCTTTAAATCTTCTAAACCTGGTGTTCTATCAATAGCAACTCTATTTTTTTGCTCTTTATCTTTAACTCTTCCCATACCAGTTTCTTTTACAGCAAGTTCTGATAGTTCAGTGATATGAGCTCTCATAGTTTCTCTTATCGAAGCTATTATTCTTTCTCTTAATTCTAACTTTGAAGAAAATAGAACTGTTTGAGCCTTTTTAGCTTCAGCTATAGCCACATCTACATCATCAAAGACACCATTTTTAGAATCATAAGAAACAGCGACATTGCTTTCAGTCATTTTTTTCATTATCAAGTCTACTATTTCTTCTATGTTCTTTACTTCTAATTCCATAAGTTCTCCTCTCAATTAAATAGTTTCAAAAGCATCTACACAGGCTTTTGCTATTTCCATATCTTCTTGAGCACTTCCACCACTTACTCCTACTGCTCCAACTATTTTTTTCCATCAACTTTTTAAAAAGCACACCTCCACCAAAAAAATGATGTATTTAGGATCTGCTTGTAGCCCATAGAACATAGCTCCTGGTTGAACTAGTGGAGTTAAGTCTGCAGTATTTAATTTTTAATGCAGCAGCGGTATAAGCCTTTTTTTATATGCAACTTCAACACTTACTAATATTGCATTATCCATTCTTTCCTCTATTATTAAATTCCCTTCTGAATTTACAACAGCAAAAGACAGCTGCAAGATTCATTTCTTTTGCTTTCTTTTTGTCCAGCTCTAATAATTTTTTTCTAGCTTTTTCCAAAGATAAAATATTATCTACTTCCATTGAAGATAATTTTTCAGAAATAAGTTCTACAACATATTTAATCATAACTTTTTCTTGTAAAAATTTATACATAATATGCAAAAAAATCACGACTTTTGCTTATATAATCTAAAAAGTTCAAATTTGATTTCTTTATTCTTAGAAAGAAAGTTAAATCTTCTTTGAATCTTTTTAGTAATTATATATAGAAGATAGGCCATCAAGACTTCTTCATTTTTCTTCTGGGATTTTTATACCCGTCATCTAAGGAAAGAGTATTAGAATATTTTTAGAGTGCAGTTTTTCTATATTTTTTTAGTTTCAAAAGATATTTTTTTCTATCTTTTTATAAGTAAAAAAATTCTTAGAAAAGCTCTTTTAATATATTTGAAAAGTCTTGATTATCTATAAACTTATCAACCTTTTCTAATAAGTTCTATGACTTCATCTATATTATTAGAAATACTTTTTTTCTAAACTAGTATTAATGTCAGTGTTAAAGATGATATTTTTCGTCAAAATCAGATTTTTTTCAATATAATTCTTTATTAAGTTTATATCCATCTCAACCACCTAAGATTGTTCAACACTGTCAACTATAGAAATTATTGCAGAGTCTATAGGATAGTCTTTTTCATCATCAAAGGCAAATCTTGCAACATCTCCAGTTGCTATTAGAACCTTATCTCCTATCCCAGCCCCAACATTATCAAGGCTTATTATTTCGCCACCAATAACTTCATCATTCATATTGATTGGAACAGCAATCAATATCTTTTTTTCCGTGTAAGCCTTCATTTTTTGTTACAGATACTATTTTCCCTACTATTTTTGCTAGAAACATATTAAGCCTCCAACTTCATTTATTTTTCTTCAAATACTATCTTATTTTCTTTGGCTTTTTCGTTTGCTAAAGTAGTTACAACAGTATTCTTAGAAATAATAATTTTTTTATCATATAAATCTTTAAGATCCTTAGCTGTTATTACATTTTTTTCTCTTAAAGAGTTTATTTCTAAATCTTTTTTTATTCAACATATAGTCTGCTAATTCCTTAGCTTGAACAAAGATAAGTCCATAATCTTTTAGTTTTTTTCAACATTTGAATTTATTAGCTTCGCATAAGGAACTTCATTATTTACTATACAAGAATCATAGGCTGCAATTACCCTTTTTTTCTAACAATAAAGCCTTTGAAACTAAGTTTGTAACAGCATTATCTCTTATTCCCACGACAAGCTTCGCAACTGTATTTTTTTGTAAGTAGTGGAAGAAGAATAATGTCATTTTTAGATAAAAATTTCATCATAATTTTTTTAATTGAGAAATCTTTGATTATATGAAATTCTGAAAACATATTCTCATCTATAATATTACTTGCCGCTTCAGAAAAAAACTAAACTTAAATCATAGTTTTTTTAGAAATCTTTCTAAGCTCTAAAAACTATTTGTTCTAAGTTATTTGTACTTCCAGTTATAGCAACTAGAATTTTTTTCTTTTGGACTAAATTCTTCAATTATATTTTGAGAATTTATTTTTTTAACAACTTCTTGTACTATATATTCAATAATTTTTATCTAGTTCCATCTCTACCTCAGTTTTATTCTCTGATTATTTTTTTACATAGTCATTATTTTTTTAAAAGCAGCTGCATTAGCTTCATCAACATCTATGTGCATTTCTTTTTGCCATTTTATCACTGACTCTTAAAAACAACATTACACATGATAATTTTTTTCTCTCCATAAGTTTCAACCTTAACAATTTCACCATCTTTATAACCTCTTATATCAGCTATATATTTTTGGCATATGGATATGTCTTCCTGCAACTATAACGCCTTTAGAGATTTCTATTTCTCCCATTGGATCTACTATTTTTAATTCCAGGTGTTCCTTCTAAATCTCCTGATTGTCTGATTGGTGGAGTTAAACCAAGTTTAAAACTATCTGTAATTGAAATTTCAACCTGAGTTTCTTTTCTAACAGGATCTATTATTCTAACTCCTGTAAAATTTTACCCTTAGGATCTATAATATCCACTTTTTCGATTTGTTGCAAATTGCCCAGGTTGTTTCATATCCTTCATTTTACTTAACTTATAATCTTTCCCCAAAAAGGACATCTAAGTCCTTTTGGGAAAGATGTATATGCCTGTTTGAAACTCCTATAACCACATCATCGGAAATTATTTCTTCTAACACCTCTTTAATAATTCCTCTGATATCTTTCATTTTTTTACCTCTTATTATTTTTCTAATTTTGGTAATAATTTTTTTCTGTATCTGTATGAGGTCTAGGGATAACATGAACAGATTTAACTTCTCCAACTCTTTCAGCAGCAGCAGCTCCTGCATCAACAGCAGCTTTAACAGCTCCTACATCTCCTCTAACCATAACAGTAACAAGTCCTGAACCTATTTTTTCATAACCTACTAATTCAACATTTGCTGATTTAGTCATAGCATCTGCTGCTTCTATAGCTCCAACAAGTCCTTTAGTTTCTATCATACCTAATGCGTTACTCATAATCTTTTCCTCCTAATTTTTATTTTTTTATTTTTTTACTTTTTTTATTGTTTTTTTGTAACTTGAATTTCTTTTAATCTCTTCCAAGATTTCACTTACTTCATCATTTTCATTATTTTTCAACAACTTCTTCAGTGACTTCTTCTGTTACAAGTTCTTCTTTTATTTCTTCTTTTTCTTCAAGTTTTTTTCATCAGAGTTTTTCTTTTTCAACATTTATAATTTTTATCTAATTCATCAGAGGGTCTTGCAATAACATGTTTACTAACAACTTGGCATACTCTTTCAGCTGCCATACTTGCAGCATCAACAGCAGCCTTTACTGCCGAAACTCCTCCGACTATTTTTACAAGAACCATTCCTGAGCCTTTGGTCAATTCATAGCCTATAACTTTTACATCAGCAGCTTTACTTGCAGTATCTGCTGCTTCTATAGCTCCAACCAATCCGACTACTTCAATAAGTCCAAGTGCCTCTAACATCTCTTCCCTCCTTTCATTTGAGTTGAGAAAGGGATTAAATTATTATAAATGGATTCCCTTTTATAAGCCTTGCTCCATTTGTTCCTATTGCTCTCAATATATAATCAGAACTATTAAGACTACATTCAAATAGAGGTTTTTCTATACTTAACTTTTCTTGATAAAGAGTTACCCTATTTGAGCTTATTCCTATTCCAACTCCTAATTTTGATGATTTTGCTGCCTTATCTCCCAAGACTTTTACATCATCTCCATCATCTGGAATCAGTATAAAAGGAATTTCTTCTTCTTCTATACCACATAGGATAGTTTTAATTCTTTTATCAATAGCTAAGTTTTTTTATTATAATAAATATTTATAGCTACGGGGTTTTTTCTCTTCGTTCATTAAGCGTTCTCTTAAACTGATAGTCATTATTCCCCCTTATATGATAGAGCTAGTCCAGTTGCAACAGCATTTCTTGGTCCTTCTACTCCTCTTATATTACCCTTTCCAGCTACTACTCCATAATGAGATAGTGCTTCAGTAACCATTTGAGGTATTTCAAAGTCAAGAGCTGAACCTCCAACTAATACCACATAATCTATATCTCTAATATTTCCACTAGGTATAACCTTCTTTAAAAGCTCTTAGTGTATTAGTCACAAAAACTTTTTTCCTTAGCTTCTCTTCTTACATTTTTTTAATTTTTTTCTAAACTTTGATTAGAATCTAAAGGAATCATAGCACCTTCTTTTTAAAAATAACTACTCTAGCAAATACACTAGGATTAAGAGCTTCTTCAAAGAATTCTACACTTCCATCTTCATGTCTTATATGGAATAAACTTTCAACTTTTGCTAGAGGATATTTCTTTATATCTTCAGAAAGTTCAAGATTATTTATACCCAATTCTTTATCTATAAGTAGAGTTACCATATTTCCTGCCCCTGCCAAGTGACAAGATGATATTGTTCCATCAGTTGTCATTATAGAGGCATCTGTTGAACCTGCTCCCATATCAATTATTGCTAAAGGTTTTGCTGTTCCTGGGGTTGTTAAAGCACCTATGATTGCCATTTCTGCTTCTACTCCACCAACTACAACTTTTTTATTTATTTTATTTTGTAGCTCCGTTGCTATCATTTCCATTTGTAGTTTATCAGCTTTTACCATAGCCGCAAGTCCAATAGCATTTTCCATAGAGAATTCTTCTGCTATTCCACCTTTAACTTTTTGTGGAACAAAAGTATTAACTGCTAACAAATCTTGAATTTTTATATTCTTAGGATCTTGATTAGTCAGTTGTGCCATAACAATTCTAACTCTTTCAAGCATTCCACCAGCATTAGTACCTTTTTCCCCCCAGACATCAACCACAGGATAACATTGTTCTAGGACAGTCATAATAGCTTCAGCTCCATTATCTAATGAAACAACTCTATTCTTCATTTGTCCTTCTATATGAATTGAACCTGCTGGGATAACTCTTGACTTTACATCTCCTTTAGGAGTTTTTATAACAACTGCTGATCTATTACCTATTAAAGCTCTTGAAATAGGCACTACCATTTTTGTTTCTTCAGAAGTTAGATTAAAAAGTGTTGCTATTCCATAAGGATTTGATAACATTGAAATAACTTTTCCCTTATCAGCTACTTCTAAAGCAGTCAACATATTCATAGGAATTCTATCAAAATGTAAAACCTCATCAACTATTGGAATTTTATGATCAAGTCTATTATTAACTAAGACAGCGTCGTCTTTTTGTATAATAGCTCCCCTTATATTTATTCCTTTTGCATTCAGTTGATTGATTTTTAAAAGCTGCACTTTCAAAGTCTATGTTTTTCTGGAACAAGTGCTATTACATCTTTATTTATAAAGCTATCATCTATTTCATTTAAAAGAACAGATATTCCAACTCCTACCCCTATTCCTCCTGGTGTTGAAGGATTGTGCCCAATCATCGTTGATTCGGTTATTATTGTTTCAGTGATAGTTTCCATGGCAACATCGCCAATTACTGGAGCAGCTTCATTTATTCTTATAAGAGAAAGTTCATCCAAACTTGTCCCTGTTTTTTTCAAAAAGTTTATGTAAAGATTGAAAGACACCTTTTATATTTTCTTTTGTTCCTTTTTATACCTGTAGTTTTTTTCTATACTACTACCTATGACTTTTGATTTTTTTCTCCATCAACTTCTGCAAGAGTACTTTCTGTTGTTGCATTTCCTATATCTATTCCTACAATAAGTTTCATCTTTTTACTCCTAACAGAAAAAAATTAATCTTTTCTTAATCTATCTCTTTTTTTCATATAGTTCTGCAGCTTCTTTAACAAGTTGTGCATTAACTTTTGCATTATATTTATTTTCTAATTCATCAGCTATTGCTAATAATTCAACTTTTTGTAGATCTATATGGTCTTAAAAGCATTGTAGATTTCAAGCACTCTTGTATCAGGAACTGCTATAAGTTCAGCTGCTCTTCTTAAATTTCTTGCAAAAGCATGTCTTCCAACACTTTCTGCTATTTGAGCTTGCATTTCAAGAGTTTCAGGAGCTATTCTACAGTCTTCTGCTCCAATTTTTCCCACTCATAACATTTTTCAATAGTAATATCTTCTAATTTTTTTCCAGTTGCAGATTTTTACTAAATCTGCTCTTTTTATACTTAAAGGATAATCTTGACGATTCACTTTATTTGTACTTCTTGGACTTTCGTCGTTACTAACAGTTTTATTTCCTGCTAGAGAAGCCATAACTTCTTTTACCATTCTTTCTAATAATTCTTGATCCAAATTTCTCACCACCTTATTTAAATACAACTTTTTAATTGAACTGGTTTTGCATTAACTTTTACATGTTCAGTTTCTTTTATATGTAATAATGCTGCTATTGATTGGTATTTAGGTCTAGCCATTTGATCGTTCATTTGAGGAACTGGCTTAGGAGATTCTCCTTTTGCATATTTAGCTGCATTTTTACCAATCATTCTATAATGTTCTCTTTGAATCAATGGTGCTTGTGGGAATAATTCAAGGTTAGTTAATGGGAATAAATCTTTTTGGTGGATAACTGCTGTTCCCTTAGATTGTAGTCCTATTCCTATACCTGAACCACTTAATTTAGCTCCATCATTTGCAAGTATTGAAACATCTGATGTTCTTAATACTCTTATAACTCTTGGAACTAATCCTTCTTCTTCTATACCTGCCATAATTTCTTTTAAAACATCAGCATGAGGTATATGAGTTATAGTTTCTGTTTGGTATACTCCAAAAAGCAGGTGCTACTGCAATTATAACTTCATCACTTCTAGTTCCTTTTTGAGCTTGTCCTTCATCAATTAATTCTAATTTATTACCAACTCTTTCTTCTGCTCTTGTAACAACAGGAGTATCTTTAACTTCAGAATTTTCAGAGCTACTTAAATATCTTTTTACTACTTCTTCTATGATATTTCTAATATCTTTATCATTTAGTTGCATCTGTACCTCCTCTTAGCCTATTTAATTTTTGATGCATCTGCTGCATTTTGAATGTCAGAAAGTTCAGCCCATCTTTCAGCAGAAATTTGATATCCAGTTCCAGGTCCTGTGTAGTCATTTCTATCATTTACAGCACTTATTACATTGAAATCCTTTATCTAAGATTGCAGATGTATGTAAGTGATCTCCAGATACTCTAAGTTTCATAAGTTTTAATAAACTATCTGCTAAATCATCAAATCCTTTTGATTTTAGAGCTTTAACTATATCTATACCTGTGATTCCTCTTTCCATCATTTCACTAGCTGCTTTCATGTCAGCAACCATATCTCTTTCAGGTATATCTTTACTTCCATGAGCATAAGTAGCTGCTTCTACTTCTTCATCAGTTATTTCAGGGAAACCTAAAGCATCAAATACAGCTTGTATAGCTCTTGCAGCTTTATTTCTTACTTTTATAACTTCTTCTTCTCTAACTGGTCTTAATCCAGCATCGATTCTTAAGTCTCTTTGTATAATATTCCAGTCATCATAGTCTTCTGCATCCCAGTTAGAACCAGCAAACATGTTGTCATAGTTAGGAGTTGAGCTATATCCTGAACAGATAAAGTCAGTTCCTGGTATCATTTGCATTAAAGATCTTGCAACTCTTCTTAAATCAGAGTGAGTAAATGTTTGGTCATTACTTGAAGCACATTCAAGGTCAAGTAACATTGCAACTAAGTTTTCACCTAGAACTTCTCTTATACCACCTGGTACTGCTCCTGGTACTCCAATACAACTAACTGATCCATTTTGTATTCCTTGAACTCCTGCTCCTTTTGTCATGAATAAGCAACGACATTCTAGGTATAACATTGAGCAACCTTCAGCATATCCCATTAATACTTCTGAACCTGATCCAGATGTATATCTCATCTTTAATCCTCTTGAAGCATAAGCTGAAGCTAGGAAAGTTTTTGACCAAGGTGTGTCATCTCCATCAATAAATACAGGTTCTGTTCCATAAACTGAAACTGTTTCAGCATAAGCAGTAAGTCCTCTCATTCCTAGTAAAAGTTCAGTAGCTTCTTCAACTGCACATTGAGTTAAGATTCCAGGTCTACCTGCTTGAGCTCCTATAAGTAATGAAATTGCATTAAATGGAGCATATCTTGCAACTGCAACTGTAGTTTCTTGTTCTGCAAATCCTCTTAATGCAGCTTCTGCAGCATCAGCAGCTATTTGTACTGGAAGGTCTCTTAAGTTTGTAACGTGACATTGGTTAGAAGGAGTTTTTCTTGCTCTCATCTTATTAACTGCCATCATCATTTCAAGAACTGATAATTTTCCAATTACTTCTGCCATCTTTGCTGGAGTTAATGATAATGTTATTTCTAATATTTCATCTCTTGTAACATTGATATCAACAAGTTTTTTTAGCTATTACTAATGAGTCCATAGCCATAACTTTTTTTCAGCATTTTTTTAATACTATTCCATAATCTGCTATGAAATAATCTAGTAAATCGAAATTTGCTCTCTTTTTACCATCTAATTCCACTACTTTTCCATTTTCTATAACTATACTTGGTTTTGGATCTAAAGGTGAATTCATTGCTATCAATCCAACTTCAGGCCATTCCTTTACATATCCATCTTTATTTACAGGTCTATTACCTAATACTTCAAAACGTTTAGATTTCATACCAACCCTCCTATTTTATTTTAGATATATGGATGAGATGCAGATGGTGCTTCTCCACCCATTGCTTCAAGAAGTTTTACTCCAACTTCTTTTGCAGCTAAAACTGCTTGTTTAACTGCTCCAGAATCTCCGCAGATTGCTAAAATAGCTTCGTTTGAATAGCTAGTTCCTTTTGAAGGAGATGAGTAAGCTAAAACTTCAACACTTGCAGCTTTTACTGCAACGTCAGCTATAACAACACCAATAGCAGCTGGTGCTCCAACAATTAAACCAAATGCTTTTCCAAGTGGTGCTCCAAAAGCTTTGTTAACAGCATAAGATGCCCTTGCTGTATATTGAAGTTCTATATGTCCAACACTGTTAGCATATACATCTCCAAATTTTTCAGTTACATTATTAATAGCAACTTCAACAGCTCTTTTTACATCTGATACATCTTCTGCTCCAAATAGGATAAGTGATCCATGTCCTGCTCCACCTTCAGTATCTCTTGGTAATTCAATACTAATAACTTCAGTATTTGTAGCTTTAACTGCTTCATCTGCTGCCATTATAAATGGACCTGCCCCTGTTCTTGCTCCAACAATACCTATTGAACGATATTTTTTGTCAAGCCCCATTGCTTCATGTAAAGCAGAATCAACATTTGCTATTACAAGTCCTATACCATGACCATGAGTAGTAAGTCCTACAAATTCTGTCAAACGACAATCAGTTTTGCTAGCACAAGCACAATCAGATTCTACTTTTTTAGGAGTTTCAGAAATTCCTTTATCTTTAAGTTTTTCAACAACTTCTGCTACCATTTTTTGAACTAAATTTTCTTGCATACTCAAAATACCTCCTTATATTCTAAAAAAATTAAAATTATATTGTATTATTTGAATTATAATAAAAGAAAATGTCAAATTAATGTCATAAACATAAAAAAATAGTTCATTACTAGCTAGATTTTTTTAACGGATAAAAAAATTAAGAATTCACTGTAAATTCGGCAAACTTGCTGACAAGTCAGCTTCAAACATGCCGAGATTTACTCGGTTCATTCTATTTAATTTTTTTATCCTAAAAATCTAGAATGTAATTCACTTATTTTTTTATAACTTTTTCTATATAATTACCCATATACTTTTTTTCAAATAATTTTTTTAAAATCTTCTAAATTTACTTCTCTTATATTTCCACTAGTACAAATATCTTCAAGTGCAGACTTTGACATAAAATCTATTTCACTTCTATATTTTTTTCTTTGTCTATTGCTAAATCTTTTACACAAGAAGGAAGACCTAAACTTTTATTCAATATTTCAACAGCGATAGCTAAACTTTCAGCACCTTCTTCTATTGTATTTGCAGGAAAACCTAAGTCTTTTGCAATTTCAAAGTACTTTTTTTAGCAGTAGTTTTATCTCCTGAATTAAATCTGATGATATATGGTAATATAGTTCCATTTATCTTTCCATGAGCTATATGAAATTTTTCCACCAATAGCATGGGCTATACTATGATTTATACCTAAACCAGATTTTTCAAAAGCAAAAACCAGCTATACAAGATGCTTTTTGACATCTCAACTCTAGCTTCCTCATCTTTAATATTGTTATACATTCTAAAAAGATTTTTTTAAAGATAAGTTTTATAGAGTAAAGAGCATATATTTCAGTATAAAAATTTGCTCTCTTACAAGTATAGGCTTCAATAGCATGAGTTAGAGCATCTATACCTGAATCAGCTACAACAGATTTTGGTAATGTTTTTGGTAAGTTCAGGATCTAATATTGCATACTCTGGAAACATAACATCATCTTTTAATGGAATTTTTAATATTATTTTTTTCTATCAGTAAGAACTGCATAAGAAGTTACTTCAGAACCTGTTCCACTTGTAGTTGGTAAAGCTATTAAAGGTATAGACAAATTAGATTTTTTTATAAAATATTTAATAGATTTAGCAGTATCAAGAGAAGAACCTCCACCAAGAGCCACTATTACGTTTGGTAAAAAGTCAATAACTTTATCCAAGGCTTTTATTTACAACTTCAAATGAAGGATCAACTTCTACTTCATTAAAAAAATTCTGTAGTCTATATTTTTTCTTTTTAATATATTTTCAAATTTTTTTAGTTAGTCCTATTTTTATACATAATAGAATCAGTAACTATAAAGGCTTTTTTTAGCTTTTAATCTTACTAATAACTTCTTCAAATTTGTCTCCTATGTGTATTTCTGTATTTACTTCAAAAATTTTCATTCTTTTCACCTCCAATTTTTTTATAAAAAAATAGTTGCTATATTTTTGTCTAATGATATATTATTAAAGAAAATTGTCATAATGATGTCAAAATATTAAAAAAATATTACTAGTTAGCTAGTTGTAAGGAAGGAAACTATGCAAATACATAAAAAAAGATTAGTATTATTAATACATTTCTCTTATTTATTTTTTTAACTATATTTATATATTTTTTTAATATAGAACTTTCTTTTAAATGATATTTTTCAAAATTTCTATTTTAATTTTTTTCTTATTATTTACTATCCAATTTCTTTACTAAGTTTTTGTTTGCTGAATACTTATAAAACTATTCAAAAATTAGACAAAAATTCTTTCTATAATTCATGATAAATTTATTCATGAACTTGAAAATAATTTTTTTTAAGTCTACAGGAATGTTTTAATGAAGTATTCTCAACAATAAAAATTAGATATTTTAGATATTTTTAGTAAAGGAAGAAGAGATAAAAAAAGAAAAAGAAAAAAAGCAGAAATTTTTAAGTACTGAGTTAAAAAGAATTAAATAAAAATTTGGAAGATAAAGTTAATGAGAGAACAAAAAGAATTAAGTATATCAAAGGAAATAGCAGAGTCAGCAAATAAAGCTAAAAATGAATTTTTTAGCTAAAATAAGCCATGAGATGCGTACACCTCTTACTCCTATCATTGGTTATTCAAGAATTTTAGCAAAAGATATAGATGAGCCTTCATATAAGGAAAAAAATTAGAAATAATACATACTTCAGGAGTAAAATTACTGAACTTTACAAATGAACTTTTTAGATTTTTTTCAAAAATAGAATCAGGGAAAGTTGATTTAAATTATGAACCTTTTAATGTAAGAGCTTTGTTCCAAGATATATATCATGAGCATATTGATTTAGCAAAAGCTAAAGGGCTTGATTTTTAAAATTGATTATTTACATGCAAATGTTTCAATTTATTCAGATAAGATAAAAAAATTTACGAAATTGCGAAAAATATTATTCATAATGCTTTTGAAATATACAAATAAAGGTTTTTGTATTGTGTGATGTTTTTTTGTTGAAAAGAATACTTTATATTTTTAATGTATATGATAGTGGTATTGGAATTTCAGAAGATAATATACAAAAATATCTTTGAAAGTTTTTGTTCAAATAGGAAAAGAACAGTCAGGAGCAGGCTTTAGGTTTAAGTATTACTAAAAAAATTACTAAAAGTACTGAACGGAACAATTGAGGTTGAAAGTAAAATTGGACAAGGTTCTACTTTTTAAAAATTCAGATTCCTATAGAAACTTCACAAAAAGAGTTTGAAAATTTTTTTCAGATGTTGTAAGTAAACTTTTTAAATTCTAATAATAGTGGAATTAAAACTATATTTTTTTAAAGAGTATTTTAAAATTACCACTTAGAATAAAAAGATTTAAAGGATGCACATAAAAAAACAAGATATTGAAGAAGTTAGAAAAAAATTAATCATTTAATAAAGGGAACTTATGGAAATCTTAATTTAACACTTGTCTATGATATTTCAGAGAAGATATCTCTTGAGCTAAAAAAAGAAAATGTTTCCTTTGATTCAATTTTTGCACTATATTGAAGAATTAGAGTATCTAACTCATACTTTAGATTATAATGAGCTTTTTTTAATACTTATCTTCAGTTTAAAGAAAGAAAAATTAAAATTTTAATTGCTGAAGATGCTGAAGAAACAAGAGATTTTTTTAAAAAGCCTTGTTGGAAACTTCACTTATTGAAGTTACTTGTGTGGAAAATGGTTTAGAAGCTCTTAATTTCTTGAAGATTGAAAAAGTTTGATTTGGTGTTCTTAGATATATCTATGCCTGTTATGGATGGCGTTCAAACTGTTACCACAATTAAGGCTAATGATAATTTCAAAAATCTTCCTGTTGTTGCACTTACAGCACATGCAATAATAGGTTATAAAAGAAAAATATTTGAATTATGGTTTTGATGCTTATATAACGAAAACCAATTAATGATTCTGTATTATTTAGTTGCTTAGAAAAATTCATACTTAGTGAGAAAAGGTGATAATTGATGATAAAACTTTTAATAGTAGAAGATTCAGAAGAAACAGTAGACTTAATACGACTTATACTTTCTAATGAAACTGACATAAAAAGTTTCAGATGCCAATACCATAAAGGATGGAATGAATTTAGTAAAAAAAGATATTTTTTTGATCTCATTTTTACTTGATTTATCTCTGCCTGATGGAAATGGAACTTATATATGTGAACAAGTTAGAAAAATTTCCAGAACTTTATGGAAAACCATTTATTATAGCACTTACAGCTGACACCTCTCAGGAAAGCGTTAATAAAAATCTTGAGTTAGGTTGTGATGACTATATTAAAAAAACCTTTTGATACTCAGGAGTTACTTATTAGATTAAGAAAATTTATAAAAAGATTACCTCAAAATAAAGAGGTTATAACTTATGAGAACATAAAATTATTTTTTTAACTAATAAGACAGCTTTTATACAATGAGGAATTTGTAGATTTATCTAAAAATGAATTTGAAGTTTTACATTATTTTTATTATAAATAAGGGACTTCTTTTAACAAGAGTAAATATTTTTAGATAATGTTTGGAAAGAAAATTTAGATATAAGCGATAAGGCAGTTGATCAATGTTTAAAAAGACTGAGAAAGAAGCTTCCAATTCTAAATGATAATCTCATTTCAAAAAGAGGCTTTTGGCTATATTTTTAAAGTAAAGGATGATAACAATGAAATTTAAAAGTAACTACAGATAATTTTTTTAGACATAGAATTTTTTTCAAACCTTACAGGATAGATTTGCTGAAGAATTTGGAATTGCAAGTATTATTACAGATGTGAATGGAGTACCTTTAACTAAACCAAGCAACTTTTACAGAATTTTTGTATAAAGCATGTGAGAGCTTGTGAAGAAGGATTAAAAAAATGTCAATTTTTTTGATGCCTATGGTGGTTGTAAAGCAAAAATAAATAAAGAACCTATTATTTATCCTTGTCATGCTGGCTTGACTGACTTTTGCAAGTCCGATTATTCTAGGGGAAACTCAGGTAGGATGTTTTCTTTGTGGTCAAGTTTTAACAGAAAAAAACCAGATGAAGAAAAAAATTTAGAAACTATGCAAAAGAACTTAAGATAGATGAGGATAAGTACATAGAAGCACTTAGAAAAGTAAAGATTCTTCCTTATGAAAGAATAGAATATATTGCAGATTTTTTTGTATAAAAATTTCATCTAAGATGTCAACTTTTATTTTTTTATCAAAAATATGGGTATATCAGCAAATAAATTTTTATAAAAATACTATAGATGAATTTCATAAGCAACTAGAAAGCGACAAAGATAATAAATTAGAAAGTGAAAAAGAATTCCTTAAAAAAATATTTTTAGATAAGATTTTAGAAACTTTAAAAAGGAAATTATGAAGTTAATGAAAAAGAATTATTTAGAATAAATAAAATGTCTGATGAGGTTTCTGAAAAATCTTCTTCTATAATTAAAAATATACAGGAAACTATTAAAAAAACTTTTAAAAAAATTTGATATTTCATAGGGGTTTTACTATAACCCCTATTTTTTTGTGAAAAAAATTTAAACAAACTTTTTAATATTTTTTTCAAAGTCTAAGGTAAATAATTAATCTAAAAATTGTAATAATAGACTTAATATGTTATAATTTTTGGTAAACAAATTATTGAGGAGATTATTGTGGAAAAAAATTTTATATAAATCTTTTAAAGTCTTTGTTATATATATTGTTTATGATGACAACTAAGTTTAAAAATCCAAAATTAAATAATTATTTTTTTCTCAAAAATTTCTAGAGATAAATAATAATTATGTATTAAAAAAAGATAAAAAAAGAAAACTAATGATAAAAATTTTTGATACTTTTTACCTCATTGTATACAACTTTATGATTGTGAATATAAGATAACAGCAGATATAAATAATTGTAGAGTTTGTGGTAAATGTGTGGTCTATAATTTTGTTGATATAAAAAAAATAAATATAAAAAAATATAGATGTTAAGATAGCGACAGGAGGAACACTTGCAAGAAAGTACGTCAAAGATCTAAGACCTGATTTAATAATTGCAGTGGCTTGTAAAAAGAGATTTAATAAGTGGAATAAGAGATGCAGAGCCTTTTTTTAGTCTATGGAGTTTTCAATAAGATAAAAAAATGAATCTTGTATCAACACAACAGTTGCTATTGAAGATATCTATGCTATTTTTAGAAGAAATAAGTTAATAGGAGAGAGTTATGAGAAAATTTTTTTAATAATATCACTTTTTAGCTAGTTCTAGTATAATTTTTGCAGGAGAAGCTGAAGATTTTTAAAACAGTTAACGAACTGTATAAAGAGAAAAATTTTAAATCAGCTCTTATAGAATCAGAGAAATTTTTTTGGAGAAATATCCTGAGTCTAAAACATCAAAAGAGTATGAGAGATAAGGTTGCAAAAATTTACTTTTTAGAGAAAGATTATAAAAAAAGGCTGAAGAAGTATTTAAGAAGTTATTTGTAATGGAAGAAAAAAATCTGAAAAAGATGAGTATGCCTCTTACTTAGCAAGAATAAATGCTTTACAAAAACAAAAACAGATGAAGCTAGATTTTTATTTAAGAGAGATAAAAAAATGAGAAAAACTTATCAAAGAGCACTTTTTGCAGTAGGACAAGATTTTTTTATCTAAGGATAATAATGATGCTGCTAAAGATATTTACAGAGAAATTATAGATAAAAAAAGTATGAAAATGACAAAAGAAGCTATGATGGGACTAGGTATAGTAAACTATAATTTAAAAAGATTATGATAAGGCTATCTATTGGTTTTCTGAATTTCAAAAAGTCCAAGCCTAAAGAAAATAAGGATATGGTTTCTTATTTAAAAAGCATCGGCTCTTTATAGAAAAAGGGAATACAGAACAAGCTATAGTAGATTTTTGAAGACTTAGCAAATGCAAATCCTGCTAATGATTATTCCAAAAAAAGCTGTGCTATATTTAATTGAAATCTATAGTAATAAAAAAATGAACAAAAAAAGTAAGTTATTATTTAGAAAAAAATAAAAGGTACAAAAAGAATATAATACTGCTATGACTATGATAGGAGACCCTATATGTAACAAAGGAAAATTACGATAAGGCTCTTCAATACTATGATCAAAGTGATGATAAAAAGTAATCCAAGACTTATCTATGGAGAAGCTTATTCACTTTATAAGAGTGGTAAGTATGAAGCAGCCTTAAAGAAATTCCAATCATTAAAAAAAATAGTGATTATTATAACCAATCTATCTATCATATATTTGCTATAAACTATAAGTTAAAGAATTTTGATGAAATTATAAGAGATAGAGAAATTATAAGAAAGGTTGTAGTTAGCCAAGTTGATACAGATAACATCATAAGAATAATTGCAAACTCTGCATATCAAGTTGGAAACTATAAATTAGCAAAAAGACTATTATGGTAGATTATTTGCAGTTTCTCCAGATAAAGACAATTTATTTAGAGTAATACTTTTAGATAGCCAAATGCTAGATATGGAAGACTTACAAATAAGATTTAATCAATATAATAAATTGTATTCTGATGACACTGAATATAAGAAAGATATATATTTATACACAGGAGATGCCTACTACAAGGCTGGTCAAGTTGAAAGAGCTGAACAAATTTATAAGGCATATTTGAGTCAAGATACAAACACAGAAATCATATCAAGTTTGATGTCTAGTTTATTAGACCAACAAAAATATGATGAAATGAATCAATATCTTTCAAGTGTAAGTGATGACAATAGCTTAAGCTACCTAAAAAGGTGTGGCAGCCATGGGACTAAAAAAATATGATGAGGCAGAAACTCATTTCCAAAAAAAGTTTTAGCTAATGGAGATAAAGGTTTAAGTACAAAGGTTTACTTAAATAGAGTTAGAAACTTCTTCTTGGCTGAAAGATATAATGAAGCAATACAAGCTGGAGAACAATATTTATCTAGAATAAATCCTGATAAAGAAAAAAAGCTATATATAGTGAAATGCTAGATAAGATAGGATTAAGTTACTTTTAGAGTAGGTAAATATGACCAAGCTAGATCTTACTATTCAAAAAAATAGCTAGCATGAAGGGTTATGAAGTTTATGGAAAAATTCCAGATAGCTGATAGTTACTACAATGAAAAAGAACTATGCTAAAGCAGGAGAACTATACAAGTCTATCTATAATAACTATGGAGAAACTTTCTATGGTGAGCAAGCTTACTATAAATATATAACTACTCTTAGCTTACTTGGAAAAAAACTGATGCATTTGAAAGAGAAAAGAATAATTTCTTATCTGTATATCCAAACAGTAATTTAAAGACTACTCTATCGAATTTAAGTACTAACTTCTATATAGAAAGTGGAGATACAGAAAAAGGCTATAGAAGCTCTTGATAAGTCTAAGGCAAATACAGATGATGCTGATGTTAAAGAAAAATAACACTATTAAAATAATAGGACTAAAATTAGAAAAGAAAGATTACAAGGATATGGAAAAAAATATCTAGGAGAGATATCAGATCCAGAAGAAAGAGCTTACTATTCTGCTCAATATTATGCACAAAAAGAAAGATCCTAAACTTGTAAAAAGAATTTGAAACATTATTGAAATCTGAAAAAGTACAAAGCTTATGCTTCAAAAAGCTTTTAGGGGATTATTATTTTGATAAGAATGATTTAGCTAAGTCTAAAAAAATACTATGGAACTCATGTTTCAGTAAATAAAAAAATCCTGATGAGTATGTTCTATATAGACTAGGACAAGCTAATGAAAAAGAAAAATAACTTAAAGATGGCTCTAACAGATTATAAGTTAGTCTATGAAAAGAAAGGTAAACTAGCAGAAGATGCTATGCTAAGAGCGGCTGAAATCTATGATAGACAAGAAAATAATGTGGAAGCAGAAAAAAATTATTTACAAAAACTTTATGCAACAAAAAGGAAATAAAGATTTAAAAAGCTTACTCTATAGAAAAAAATTAATTTACTATAAACTTTTAAATGAAAAACAAAAAGAAGCTAAAAAAATATTATGATGAACTTAAAAAAATTAGATGCTAAGAGAGCTGAAAAAAATTCAAGGCATACTTTTTAGGCTAAATACTGAGAAAATATAAAAAAATAAGTCATTAGAAAAGTAAAAAAACAGTTGATAAAATTATAAAAAAATATGTGCTAAGGTATAAAAAAATGTATGAAAGGTAGTAGAAGATGTATAAAGCAATAAAGATAGAATTAAAACTAACAGTAGCACAGAAGATAAAAAGTTTGTCAAACAATTGGAACAGAAAGATTTATATATAATGAGTATATTAAATACAACCAAGAACAATATGAACTAGGTAATAAATTTGTAAGTGCTAATGATTTTTTTCTAAATATATTAACAATGTCTATCTACCTAATAATCCTGATAAAAAAATGGATAAAAAGATGTATCTTCTAAATCAGTCAAACAAGCAATGCTTTATGGAGAAAAAAAGCATTTAAAAAAACTTTTTTTAAGGGTTTAAGTTCTTTTCCTGTTTTTTTAAGAAAAAAAGGTAAGAATGAACTAGGTGCTTATTTTGTTAAGAATAATGAAAAAAAGATTTTTGAGTTTTATAGACATAAAATAAAAGATACCTACTTTAAAATTTGTAAGAGTAAAAAGAATATGGATACATACCTAAAAAAATGCTAATATTAAAAGTGGTACTATAACTAAAAATAGCTGATAGATATTTTCTATCACTTATTATGGAAGTTGAAGATACTGTGAAAGCAACTAATGCAAGTAGTGAAGGGTTAGGAGTAGATTTAGGTATAAAAGATACAGCTATATGTTCTAATGGTAAGGTATTTAAAAAAATATAAATAGAACTAAAAAAAGTTAAAAAAAGTTGAAAAAGAAACTTAAGAGAGAACAAAGAAAGATGTCAAGAAGTGTAGAATATTCTAAATCTAAAAAAAGATAAAAATTAAAAAGAATGTAAGAATTTTTAATAAGAAAAAAAGTTAAAAAGTACAAAAAAATTATTTTTATAGACTAAATTGTATTAGAGATGATTACAATAATAAAATAGTAGATGAAATAACAAGAGCCAAGTTAAAAATACATTACTATTGAAGATTTAAAAAGTATCTAATATGATGAAAAAAATAAACATCTTTCAAGAGCTATACAAGAACAGAATTTCTATGCGATAAGAACTAAACTCATAAATAAATGTAAGGAAAGAAATATTGAGTTAAGGTTAGTAGATACATTCTATCCAAGTAGTAAAACTTGTTCTTGTTGTGGTAGTATAAAGAAAGATTTAAAATTAAATAATAGGATTTATAAATGTTGTAATTGTGGTTTTGGAAATAGATAGAGATTACAATGCAAGTATAAATCTTGAAAAAGCAAAAAAATATAAAGTAATAGCATAGATATTTTTAAAAATAAAAAGAAAAAGGAGAAAGCTACAAATAGCAAGTTAAAAATATCTATATGTACCGATGGCTAGTCGGGAATTTACGACTATGGAGAGTACAAGGAATTATGAGTAGATACATTGTATTGAAAAATATACTCGTTGAAGTAGTAATATTCTAGTGTATTAAATATATTTTAATACATTTTTAGTAGCAGGAAGGAAAAAAATGAGTAAGAAATTATTGGCAATATTTTTTTACTACTGGGAGTACTAACTTATGCAGAAGACAATGATACAACTGTTATCATTAATGATAATGCACAAAAAAAGCAGCAGACAACGGTGAAGTTATAACAACTGAAGTTACTAAAAAAAGTTGTTGGAGAAAATAACCAACAATTAGATGTTAAAGAAATTGATACAGAAGAGTTAATTCTTCAAAATCAAAAATTTAGAGTCATCTTCTATAAATATAACAGGTGAAAAATTTAAAAAGAAAATGGTGACAAGGTAAAGGTTAATCGTGAAAAATACAGCTACTATTGAAGAAGAACTATCTCAAGGAGTAGAGAAAAAAAGGATTTTTTTAGAAGAATATTAGATAAATTATTTGGATAGTAACAATATAGAAAGGAAGAAATAGAAATGCAAATATTAAAAAGCAGGCGGAATATTAATGTATTTTTATTCTCTTAATGGGAATAGTAGGATTATATGCAATTTTAGAAAGATTCTTTTATTTTTGCTTCAAAAGAAAGAAATAATTATTCTAAATTACCTTCAGAAGTTAAACAGCTTATAAAAAGAAGGGAAAATAAAAAGAGTCTATAATCTACCTTAATTCTAATAAATCATCAACTTCAACAGTTTTAAAAAGAAATTTTGATTTATGGATATAAAGAAAATAAGGAAACATTATCAGCACTTGAAGAAAAAGGAAAAGAAAAAGCAATAGAACAGATAAAAACATTTAGAAAGAAATATGTGGCTTTTTATCTCTAGCAGCTAATGCTTCACCTTTATTGGGTCTTTTAGAACAGTTACAGGTATGATAACAGCCTTCAACTCTATAGCATTAAATGGAACAGGAGATGCTGGAATCTTAGCAAAAGGGATATCTGAAGCTCTATATACAACAGCAGGAGGGTTATTTGTAGCTATTCCTTGTATGATATTCTATAACTATTTCAATAAGAGAATAGATTTAGTAGTAACTGATATAGAAAAAACTTGTACAGAATTGTTAAATTATTTCAGAGAGTAGGTGTTGACAATAATGAAATTAGATAGAATAAAGAGAAGAAGTGGTGGAACATTGATACTAGAAATCACTCCACTTATAGACGTAGTTTTCCTTCTACTTATCTTCTTTATGTTGGCAACAACTTTCGATGAAAGGTCTGCTTTTAAAATAGAGCTTCCTAAATCAACTGTTGCAAAGACAAAGAGTACTTTGAAGGAAGTTCAAGTTCTAGTGGATAAAGATAAAAATGTTTATATAAAAATATACTAATAATTCAGGAAAAGACTGAAACTGAGGAGTTAGAATTATCAGCTTTTTGTTGATTTTGTATCAGAAAAACTTGATACTTCTGAAAGTAAAGATGTAGTAGTTTCAGCTGACAAAGACATCGATTATGGTTTTATTGTTGAAATTATGAGCTTATTAAAGGAAGCAGGAGCAAGTGGTATAAATATAGATACTAACAGTACAAAGTAGGTGATAAAATGAAAAAGAGTGACTATATCTGTCTGTTTTTATCTATAATTATAAATATAGGAATTATACTTGCTTTTAACAGTATTTTCAAAGGATACTCAAGAAATATTAGATGCTGAACAAATAAAAAAATTGGTTTGGTCGCAGTAGAAAGTGATGCATCAACAAAGTTTAAAGGTGAAAAAGAATGTAGATGCTAAAAAAACAAAAATTTAGATGCTGACAGTATAGAAAAGAAAGAAGAAAAAAACTGAGAAACCAGAAAAACCTACAGAAAAATAAAGTTGAAGAAATTAAAACTGAAAAAAACTGTAGAGAAAAATTACAGAGAAACCAGAGAAAAAAAAGAAGCTGAAAAAGCCTAAGGAAAAAAACTCCAGAAAAACCAAAAAGAAAAAGCCAGTTGAAAAAGAAAAAAACCTGTTGAGAAGAAAGTAGAGAAACTTGCTGAAAAAGGGAGAAAAAGTAGTTGAGAAAAAAAGATGAAAAGAAAGCTCCAGAAAAAAACCAAAGAAAAGTTCTTCAGAAAGTTCAGATTCAAAGGGAACATCTAAACAGGAAAAAAACCTTCTTTAGCAGACTTAAAGAAACAAATATCAGGTTCACAACCTAAGACTTCCAATGGTGGATATAGCCCAACAGCTGACCCTGATGGAGAAGAAGTAGTTGATAGAGTTCTACAAAATGTAACTTATTCAAATGGTTTAGTGTCAGGAAGTAAGATGGGAAATTCTAGTGATGGAAGAGTAGTTGATTGGAATGCTAAAAAAATAAGGTACCTGAGTTCCCTACAAGCAGCAAAAATCTTCTGGAAAACATGGAAAGTTAAAGATAAAATTAAAAAGTTGATAAGATGGGAAATGTTTTATCTTTCGTTATAGTTGAAGGAAGTGGAGTACCTGAGATAGATGCTGCAGTAGAAAGAGTTGTAGGAACTTGGAGAGTTAAACTTATGAAAAAAATGGGAAACCTGTAAACGGAACATTTTACTTAAATTATAATTTTGATTTTTAAATAATAGGGAGGGGTAAATGCTATTATTAGGACTTCGCTTAGATAATGACTTAAAATTGGAGTTTGAAAAATAATTTTGAAAAATGATTTAGTATTTGTTGAAAATATGATATCTTTTTATGGACGCTATAAAAAAATAGAAAATATGAAGCTATAGTAATAGATGAAAGAAATTCAAAAAGAAGAAGCACTTATCAGTTTAATAACAAAAAAATTACTGAACTTCAAAAAAAGGTGGTAATAATTATTTTTAGGAGAGGCATCAAACTGGAGAGTTATTGCAGGAAGTATAAAAGCAGGAGCCTATGACTATATATTAAAACCAGAAATACCTAAAAAAATATTGTGAAAGTGGTAGAAAAAAATCTGTAAAAAGATTATAAAGGTTTGGTAGAAAAAGTTGATAAAAACAAAGAGTACAGGGGAAAAAAATTAATAGGTAGAAGTAAACTTATGATAGACCTTTATAAAGTTATAGGGAAAGTTGCTAATAACTCTGCTCCTGTTTTTAGTTACAGGAGAAAGAGGAACAGGAAAAAAACGAGTGTAGCAAAAGGCTATACATCAATTTAGTAATGTTCATGATAAACCTATTATAAGTGTAAACTGTAATTCATATAGAGCAAATCTATTGGAAAGAAAAATTATTTGGTTATGAGAAGGGTTCATTTGAAGGAGCAGCTTTTAGTCAATATGGTGAGTTAGAAAAGGCTGAAGGAGGAATACTTCATCTGGCGAACATAGAATCTTTTAAGTCTTGATATGCAATCTAAAAATACTATTTTTTTACTTGAAGAAAAATAGATTTTTTTAGATTGGGTGGAATGGAACCAATAAATGCTTTTTGTTAGAATAATAGCATCTACAAGTGTAAATCTTGAAGAACTTATAGATAAAGGACTATTTATAGATGAACTTTATAGAAAAATTAAAAAGTTTTTGGAAATAAATATTCCTAATTTAAGAGACAGAAAAGATGATATACCTTTTTATTATTGACCACTATATGCCAGAGTGCAATAGAGAAATGGAAAAAAATATAAGGGGTGTAACAAAGATGGCCTTAAAAAAAGTTACTGAGATATGACTGGCCAGGTAATGTAAATGAGTTAAAAAAATGCAATAAAATATGCAGTTGCAATGTGTAGAGGTTCTAGTATTTTTGATAGAAGACTTACCACCCTAATGTAATAGGTGAAAAAGTAATCACTTCAAAAAGAAGAAATTAGAGCACTCTCTATTGAAAAATTTAATTAAAAAAATGAAATAAGTCAATTAAAGAGTAAAAAAATAAGAAAAAGTGATTATTACTTTGAAATAATCTCAAAGATTGAAAAAAAGAGCTAATTAAGCAAATACTTGAAATAACTAATGGAAAGAAAAGTAGAGACGGCTGAGATTTTTAGGAATAACAAGAAATACTTTAAGAACTAAAATGAATTATTATGATTTGGAGTAAAAAAATGCATATTACACTTTTATAGAAAAATATAGACCAAGTAGTTTTTTTCAGAAGTATCTGGAGAAAATGAAATAGTAAAAAAAGTCTTAAGTTATCTTTAAAAAACAAATCTATGGCTCATGCCTATCTTTTTTTCAGGATCAAGAGGAGTTGGTAAGACTACCATTGCAAGACTTATTGCAAAGGGAGTGAATTGTTTAAACTTAGGTGAAGATGGAGAGCCTTGTAATGAATGTAAAAATTGTAAGGCTATAAATGAAGGAAGATTTTCTGACCTTATAGAAATTGATGCTGCTTCAAATAGAAGTATTGATGAAATAAGAAGTTTAAAAGAGAAAATCAATTATCAACCAGTGGAAGGTTTGAAAAAAGTATATATAATAGATGAAGCACATATGCTAACAAAAAGAAGCATTTAATGCACTTCTAAAAACTTTAGAAGAGCCACCATCTCATGTAATGTTTATATTGGCAACGACAGAACTAGATAAGATATTACCTACTATAATTTCTCGTTGTCAAAGATATGATTTTAAAGCTCTTGACATAGAAGATATGAAGTCTGGACTGAAGCATATTTTTAAAAAGAAGAAAATTTATCTATGAGTGATGAAGTATATCCACTTATCTATGAAAATTCTTCTGGAAGTATGAGAGATTCAATTTCTATTTTTAGAAAGGCTTATAGTCACAGCCAATGGAAATGAGATAAATTTAAAGATAGCTGAAGATACTTTAGGAGTAACACCAAGTTCAAGAATAAAGATTTTTTTAGATAAGTTGTTAAATGAAAGCGAATATAATATAATAAATGAATTAGAAGCTTTTAGCAAATGAATCTTTTGATATAGAATTATTTTTTTAAAGACCTAGCTAAATACTGTAAAAAAATGCTATAGTTAAAAAAATGAATTAGATATAGATAAGGGCTTAAAAAAATAATATCAACTATCTATGATGTAATAAATAAATTCAAATTTGAAGATGATAAAAAAAACTTGTTGGCTATGTAATAGTTGCAGATATTTTTGGCAAATTCAACTCAAACTATAGTAAGAACAGTAACTAAGGTTCAAAAAGTTGAGGAAGACACTGATAATACACCTAATACTTTAGTGGAAGCTGTTAAAGAAAAAGCCAAAAGTACAGATTACTATAGCTGATGTAAAAAGTAATTGGAACTCTATATTAGATGAAGCTAAAAAGAAGAGAATTTCATATAAGGTTTTTCTTAATGGGAGCTAATCCTGTAAGAGTAGAGGATAATATTATATTCATAACTTATGATAAAAAAATATTTATTTCCAAAAGAACAGATGGAAAGTGAAGAGTATAATAGAGAATTTACAGAAATTATAAGGAAATTCTTCAATGAAAATAGCTTAGAATTAAAAATATGAAGTTATTGGGCAGAAAAAAAGAAGAAGAAAGTGATGAGGAGGAATTCTTTAAAAAGATAGAAAAATTATTTTTAAAGGGAATTCCTAGTTAAGGGGAGATATGCCAATAGTAAGTATACTAATGTCAGCAGCGACAATAGTATTGTATTTTTTTCCTATCCTTATTTTTTTACCTTTTTTTAGCTTATCTTATACCTTACTATAAGATAACAAGGGTAAATTTGTATAAGAAAAAAATATTCACTAGCAGTAAATATTATAGTAGCCTTGATTTTAGTATCTATGAATCCAGGATATTTACTACTATATTTAATTTTTTTCCATATGCAATGGAATTTATGTTTTATCTATTTAATAAAATAGCGAAAAGAATGCAAGTTTTTAATAGAATAGTTTTTAATGTCTATAGTACCAACTATACTAATATCTTTGTATCTATATGCAAATATGGATATGATAAATTATACTATGAATTATATGATAACAAATTTACCTAGAATGAAAGATATTGTGGAACAAGTAGGAATTGAAACTGTAGTAGCAGTACAAGAATCAATACAAGAATCAATGACCTTAGTAACTAATTACTATATCTTTGGAGCATTTTTTTGTTGTAATAGTTTCTTACTTTTTTTCTTTTTCTTAAATCTTATACCTAGTACATATAAACTATGGAAAATTTCATGTTATTGGTTAATACCATATATGTTGATATTATGGGACTCATAAATATAATATATCAAGCAATCTATTAATTGAAAATAATATATTGGAATGTATAAAATGGATGTATGTATTATATGGAATAAAAAGTTATATATAGCTTACTTGATAGAATAGGTATAAAAAGCAAATATAATAAAACATGCAATAAGTATGATGATAGGCTTTACAATTTGCACCATTTGTATTTATATTAGGTGCATTGGTAAGTTTTGAAGTTATAGAAGTAAAAAGAAATAAAAAAATATAGAATATAAGGAGGTCATTGAAATGGCAAAAATACAAGTTATACTTTTTAGAAGATGTGGCAGGACAAGGAAGAAAAAGGGGAAATAGTTACAGTATCTGATGGATATGCTCATAACTTCCTTTTTAAAAAGGAAAAAGGAGTTTTAGCTACTCCTGAAGAATTACAAAAAAATAGAAAGCAGAAAGAAAAAAAGAAGCTAAAAAAAGCTTGAAGAAGAAAGAAATAAATCTTTAGAATTAAAAAAAATATTAGAAGCTAAAACTTTAAATATTTCAGTTAAAGCTGGAGAAAATGGAAAACTATTTGGAGCAATAACAAGCAAAAGAAATAGCAAGTCATATTAAAGATGAATTAGGTCTAGATATAGATAAAAAAAGAAAATAGAAGCAAATATAAAAGCTTTTAGGATCTGATGAAGTAGTAATAAAAACTATTTACAGATGTAAAGGCAGTAGTAAAAAAATAAATGTAGTTGCAAAATAATGGAGGGAAAATGGAATTTGAAGAACTAAATAGGATTCCTTATAGTTTAGAAGCTGAAAGGGACTCTAATAGGAGGAATTTTCTTTGATATAAATTCTTTAGATGAAATAAAAATACATTATTAAGTCAGATGATTTCTATAAAAAAAGAACATGCTGAAATATATAAAGCTATTGAAAATCTTTTTTTCTGAAAGTAGAGGAGTAGATCCTATTTTTAGTGGTTGAAGAAATTAAAAAAAGTGACTTAAAAAAATGAAGAAGAGATTCTTCAAGTATTGACTGAAATTATAGATGAAAAATACTAGTTCGTACAATCTTTTAGAATATGCTGAATTAATTAAAGAAAAAGCTATGCTTAGAAGATTAGGACAAGTAGGAATGGAAATAACCAAGACTGCATATACTGATGTTAGAACTGCTGAAGAAATTATGGATGAAGCAGAAGCAAAAAGTTTTAAATTTATCTAAAAATATACTTAAAAAAATAGCATAGTAGATATGAGAACTGCAAGTTTAGATGAAATGAGAAGAATAGATAATGTAACTGCAAATCGTGGTAAAACATTAGGGATACCAACTGGTTTTGTCGATTTAGATAGAATGACAAGTGGATTGAACAATTCTGACTTAATAATCCTAGCTGCAAGACCAGCCATGGGGAAAAACAGCTTTTTGCTTTTAAACTTAGCGTTGAATGCCGCTAAGGAAAAGAAAAAAATGTTTTAATTTTTTTAGTCTTGAGATGCCTGTTCAACAGCTATATCAAAGACTTTTAGCAATGGAATCAGGAATTTCTCAAAAATAAATTAAGAAATGTTTATCTTGAAGAAGATGAATGGAATAAGTTGACATTGGCAACAACTAGCTTATCTAATTTGGGTATATATGTTGCCGATTTACCACATACAAATGTTTTAGAAATAAGATCTTATGCGAGAAATATGAAAACTCAAGGTCTTTTTAGATTTAATAATAATAGACTATTTACAATTAATAAATGGAACTGGGAAAGGTAGAGGCTCTGAAGCAAGTAGACAGCAAGAAATTTCTGATATATCAAGAGCATTGAAAGGACTTGCAAGAGAACTAGATGTACCTGTAATAGCTCTTTCACAATTATCAAGAGCTGTTGAAAGTAGAGTTGACAGAAGACCTATGCTTTCAGATTTGAGAGAATCTGGAGCCATAGAACAAGATGCCGATATAGTTGCTTTTTCTTTACAGAGAAGAGTACTATATACCTGACACTGAAAACAAGGGAATTACTGAATTAATTATTGGTAAACATAGAAATGGAGCTACTGGAACAGTAAAGCTTAATTTCTTAAGTGAATTCACAAAATTCACAAGTTATACAGATCAAGTAAATTAAAAATTTTAGAAGGGATGATATTTTTGAAAAAAGCGGAATTACTAGCACCTGCTGGGAATATGGAAAAATTTAAGATGGCACTACACTACGGAGCAGATGCTGTATTTATGGGTGGAAAGATGTTTAATTTGAGGGCTGGAAGTAATAACTTTTCTGATGAAGAATTAGAAGAAGCTGTTAATTATGCTCATGAAAGAGGGAAAAGAGTCTATGTAACTCTTAATATAATTCCACACAATGATGAATTAGATGCTTTACCAGACTATGTAAAGTTCTTAGAAAGAATAGGAGTAGATGCAGTTATAGTAGCAGACTTAGGAGTATTCCAAATAGTAAAAGAAAATTCTAATCTGAACATAAGTATCAGTACACAAGCAAGTAACACAAACTGGAGATCAGTTAAAATGTGGAAAGATATGGGAGCAAAAAAAGAGTTGTGCTTTGCAAGAGAAATTTCTTTAGAAAATATTAAAGAAATTAGAGAAAAAGTACCTGATATAGAACTAGAAGTTTTTGTACATGGAGCTATGTGTATGGCAATTTCTGGAAGATGTCTACTAAGTAACTATATGACAGGTAGAGATGCAAACAGAGGAGACTGTGCTCAAGCATGTAGATGGAAGTATTCTTTGGTTGAGGAAACAAGACCAGGAGAAACTATGCCTGTGTATGAAGATGAGCATGGGACATATTTTTTTAACTCAAAAGATTTATGTACTATTGAAATGATTGATAAAATCTTAGATGCAGGGGTAGATTCACTTAAAATTGAAGGAAGAATGAAAGGGATTTACTATGTTTCAAATTGTGTGAAAGTATATAAAGATGCATTAAATTCTTACTATAGTGGAAATTTTGAATATAATCCTGAATGGAGAAATGAGCTTGAATCTATTTCAAATAGATCATATACAGAAGGTTTCTACCATGGAAAAAGCAGGAAAAGAATCTCTAAACTATAACAATAGAAATTCATATAGTCAAACTCATAAATTGGTTGCTAAAATTGAAAAAAATTAAGCGATAATGAGTATCTAGTAGCTATTAGAAATAAATTGTTTGTTGGACAAGCAGTTCAAAATTGTTAGTCCAGAAATAAAGGTTAGAGACTTTGTAATGCCTGAAATGATACTATTGGATAAAATGGGTAGAGAAACAGAAAGTGTTGAATCTGCTAATCCAAATTCATTTGTAAAGATAAAAAAACAGATATACCTATGAATGAACTAGATATGTTAAGAATAGTTTTATAGGAACTAGAGCTCTTGAAACACTAATGGTAGGCAAGTAATTGATATATATAACTAAATTGGTTGTTTGTCAAATAGTGTTGATAAAAAAAGTTTAGACTATGACCTGATAGAATTAAGAGAATTTTTTTGAGAATTAAAAAGCTTGAAAAATTCTCTTTTTTTGTAAACTAATCTAAAAAAACTATTAAAAAAATTGATTTTGAAAGAAAAAAATAATATAATAGTATTTGTTGTTTGATGTAATTTAACAAAAATTTAACATATATAATATAAGGGGAACATGAAAAAAAGTAATAACATATATTTTTTTCTAGTTTTTTTAGTATTTTATCTTTTTCAAATACATTTAATGAGAATGAGGATGAAAGAACTATTTTTAAGAAAAAGAGCAAAGATTAGAACAAGAAAGGATTCAGGAGAAATATGAGAATTCAAAAAGATAGTTATCAAAAAGATACAAAAAAATAGAAGTGGATAAAAAAATGAGCTTAAATTTTTACATTTCTAAAAATAAACTTATTTGATGATGAAAAATCTCCTTAATGAAATAGAAAAAGAAAATATTTTATCCAAATATGAGAATAAAAAAAATTAGGTAGTACTGATATTTCAAATATATTAGTAGAATTGACAAATAGGTTAATTGAAAAAGGCTATGTTACATCAACAGCATCATTATCTGAAAAACAACAACTTAAATTCAGAAACTTTAAATTTAAAAAAATAATCTCAGGAAAAAAATTGAAAAAAATAATACTCAATGAAGATGATTCTTTAGATAAGTTAAAGAAGTATTTTTTTAGTGTCTACAAAAGAGGAAAAAGTACTAAATGTTAGAGATTTAGATACAACAACAGAGAATTTTTAATTATCTTGAAGCAAATAATATGAATATGGAAATTATTCCGAGCAATAAAGAAAATTATTCAATAATAAAAATTAAAAAAATGAGATGAAAGATAAATTTACTATATCTCTTTTAACTAATAATTATGGAGAAGATAATCAAAATGGTATTTGGAGAGGTGGAACTTCAATAAATATAGATAGTCCACTAGGGATTGGAGATAGAGTATATTTCTCATATATGACAGTACACAAAAAAAGAAAGCTGATAGGAGTTGGAAAAGAACAACAGAAAGTCTAAAACCAGGAGAAATATTACCAATAGATCCAAAAAGGTTATGACCCAGCGAAAGATACTCTACCATACAAAAAGAGAATTAGACTTATATAATTTTTAGATATACTATGAAATTTAGAGACTATACTCTATCTTTGGGAAGTAGTAGAAGTGAAAATATTAGTAGTTTTTACACTCCAACTACTATCTATGATATGGAAACTATGAGTAGTAGTTTCTCTATTAATTTAGATAAAATTCTATGGAGAAATCAAAAAGTAAATTAAGTTTAGGAGTAGGATTAAAAAGAAAGCATAATAAAAAGCTATATAGAGGATACTCTTTTATCAGATAGAATATTGACTATAGGGGATATTTCTTTAAATGGAACAACAGTATTTTTATAGTGGGATATTTGGAATAACTTTAGACTATAAAAAGAGGTTTAAGAGCTCTTGGAGCTTCTAATACTCCAAAAGCTGAGTTCAAAAAAATACAGTTTAAATCTAAATTACTATAAGCCAATAACAAAAAAAATTAGTATACAGATTTAATACTTTAACAAGCCATTCTAAAGATGTTCTATATGCTTCAGAAAAAAACAATCTATAGGAGGAGTAGGTTCTGTTCCAGGTTATCATAGAAGAGGAAATATTATGGGAGATAGAGCTATAGAGATTGAAAATGAACTATCATACAAGATAATAGACTCTGAAAAAAATAGGGAGATTAAGTCCATATATAAGCTATTCATATGGAGCAGTTAGAAATAATAAAAAAATCCTTCTGTTTATGGAAAAAGGTTATGTTAGTGGGACATCAATAGGTTTGAGATATAGTATGAAATATTTAGATATTGATTTAGCCTATGCGAAGGCTTTATCACATTCAAGCTATATCAAACCAAGAGACAGAGAAATATATTTTAGTACAAGTTTGAAAAATAAGATTTTTAATTGGGGGTAAATATAAGAAACAAAATACTAAAAAAAGAGTGATTACAGTAATTTTTTTCTATTACTTCATACACTGGAGATATTTGAGGGCAAATTTAGTTGTAGATCCAAATTCAACATACAATACTAAGATAGATGAAAGTAGAAATGGAGTTCCTATTGTTAATATATCAACTCCAAAATGATAGAGGAGTCAGTATTAATGAGTTTAAAGAATATAATGTTGATGAGAAAGGACAAATTCTTAATAATGCTGATAATATAGGAAGAAGTCATTTGGGTGGTCTAATAAATGCCAATCCGAACTTAGCACCCTAATCAAGCAGCAAATTTAATAATTCTTCAAGTAAATGGTTCTAATCGTTCACAGATTGAAGGATACTTAGAGGCTTTTAAGCAGACAAAAAAAGTTGATGTTATTCTAGCCAATGAAAATGGGCTATATATCAATAATTCAGGAACTATTAATATAAAGAATTTCACAGCAACAACAGGAAAAATTAAATTTAAAAAGATGGAGATTTTGTTGGTATAGATGTTGAAAAAAAGGAAATGTTTTAATATGACTCAAAAGGGTTTTAATGGAAATAATACTGACTATGTTGATATAATAGCTAAAAACTTTGGAACTTAGAGGAAATATAGTTGCTAATAACTTAAATATAAAAAAACAGGATCAAATGACAAAAATTCTTCTAATACTCTTGCGATAGATGCTAGTGAACTAGGAGGAATGTATGCAGGAGTTATTAAAATAGTTTCAACAGATAAAGGTGTTGGAGTAAATTCAGATTCCTTCATAGTTTCAAAAAGATAAGAAATTAGAAATAACTGCTGATGGACAAATAAAAAAATTAATAAGGTTCAAGCTAAAGGGATTGATATAAAAGGAAAAGAGTATGTTCAAAAAGATTTAACATATTCTGATGGAGATATATCAATAAAAAGCGGATAAAATTAAGTTAGCTGGAACAGCTATGTCAGGAAACAAAGTTTCTTTAAATGGAGATGTTGAAAATAGCTCTGATATTTCTGTTAAGGAAAAATTTAAATACCAAAAAAATTTTTTTCAAATACTGGATTAGTTCAAGTAAATGATAAAATTGAAGTTCTAGGAAATGTGAATAATACTGAGAGATACTAACTAATAATTCATTTACAGCTAAAGATGTAAAAAAACGACAGGAAAGTTAATATCAAAAAGATAATATTAATGTTTCTAATCTAGAAAAATTCTGGAGTAATTACATCAAATAATAAATTAAATATAGATGGGAAACTAAATAATGCAGGAGAAATCCAAATAACAGATAATATTGTTGTGAATGGAAATGTTGAAAATTCTGGAGAGATTTTAACAAATGGTTCTTTTACTCAAGAGATATTAAGAACAAGAAAGAATTGAGTGCAAATAAAGATATAAGAGTATCTAAACTTGAAAAATACTGGAAATGTTTTTGACAAATAGCAAAAATAAGTATAAATGGAGACTTAACTAATACAGGAGAACTTAAAGCATTAGATAGTATATCAGTTACAGAAAATACTACAAATGATGGGAGTATTTTTAACAAATAAGAACTTTTTCAACTTCTGATTTAACAAATAATAAAAAAATAATTGTTAAAGAAAAAAATTGATACAAAGAATTTAAAAAAATACTGGGACAATAGCCTCAGGTGATAACTTTTACTATTAATGGAAACTTTGAAAATAGTAACAATATAGAAACTACAGATCTTGATTTAACAGGAAATAAACTAACAAATAGTGGAAGTATAAAAAGCAGATAATATTTCTGCTAATGTAACAAATATAGCTAATAGTGGAAAAAAATATTATCTTCAAATAATATTATTTTTTTCTAATGCACAAAAAAATTACAAAAATACTAATGATATTCTAGCGATTAAAAAAATATTCAAGCTAATAATACTATTATTGAAAAACGATGGAAAAAAATAGCTTCTAATAATAAAATTATGCTTTAATAATTCTAGTATTAAAAATACTAAGAAAAATAACTTCAGATACAATAGAAATAAAAAAACAATAGAAGTTTTGATAATACTGGAGAGATAATAGGAAATAATGTTGTTTTGACAAGTGAAAAATAATCTAAATTTTTTTATGGAAAAAGTACAAGGAAATCAAAAATTTATCTATAATTGGGAAGAATATAGAAAATAATGGAGAAATAATAGGAACAGGATTAGCTAATATTACTAGTACTAATTTTACTAATAATGGAGAATTGATAGCACAGGTACTTACAGTAGATGCAAAAAAATGGTAAACTTACTAATAATAATATAATCAGTGGAGAAGAAATAACTTTAAGTGCTAAAAAAATATAGAAAATATCGATTTAATTTCATCAGCAAAGAATATAACTTTAAAGGCTGATGAAAAAAATATTAAATAACTCAAATAAAAACAATTTATACTTCTGGAAAGTTAAGTATTTCAGGAAAAGAGATTGAAAATAAAAAAAGAATGCAGAATTTTTTTAGCTACAGATATAGAATTAAAAAGCTGATAAAGTAAAAAAATGAAGTTGGAACTATAAAAGCTTCTAATAATATCATAATAAAGGCTGATAAATTTGAAAAATATAGGAGAAGTAAAAGATTTAGATAGATATGAAAGCTATTATGAAACTTGGGATGGGAAAGTACTAACTGAAAGTGAAATTGGTAATTGGAAAAAGATATATTAATCCACATATAAAAAAACAAGAAGTGGTACAGGAAGTTCTGGTTCAGACGTAAGAAGAGATCAAAGAAAAAGCTTACAAAGAGGTTGCAAATAAAGTAACAAATGATAAATATAAATCTCTGTTATTTCCTAAATATAAAGAATCAATGGAAGGATATCTAGGAAATGAAGGAGAATATACAGAAAAAAACAGGGACTGCAAAAAAATCCAAGATATTCCATTAAAAGAAAAAAATTAAGATCACTTAGTGAAACAGAATATGCAAAAAGTAATAGCAGGAAATAATATAATAATAGAAGGAAAAAGATGGAGGAAAAAAAGTAGAGAAACTTTAAATAAAGATGCTATAATATCAGCAGGAAATACAGTAAAAATAGATACAAATAAACTTGAAAAACATTGTAAGTATTGGTGATGAAAAAAATAAAAAGTAAAAAAACTGGTGAAGAAACAATGTTTGTAAAAATATCATAGAAAGAAAGGGCGTATAAGAGATAAAATAAGTGCAAAGGTTACTTACACTAGAGATTTTACTAATGATTATATAAATAAGAAAGTTCCTGTTTTAGATGAGCATGGGAATCCAGTTCTAAATTTTTAGAGGAAGACCAAAAATATGAATATGTCAAAAGAATATGTAGGAAGATATAACTATGTTACAGGTTCACCTTCTATAATTGAAGGAAAAAAATGTAATAATAGATAGAGCTAATCTTGTTGTTAATGGAATTGAAGAAGCAAATGGAAAAAAATTAATCAAGGGATTTCTAAAAAAATAATGTAGTACTAGATAAGAAAAAAAGATAAGTGTAGGAACAAGAGAAGATATTTCAAATTCAGTATCTAATCCTATCAAAGGAAATATAGAAATTTCAACAAATTCAAGGGTTTTTTTGAAGATATTCTAAGAAATGGTGTAATAAATATAGATGTTACTACTCCAAGTGCTTTATTTATTAAAAAAATGTAAATCCTGATTCAAAATATTTATTAGAGACAAGAGCGAAATATATAAATCAAAAAAAGAATTTTTATGGTAGTGATTATTTCTAAAAAGAATAGGATATGAAGATAAGTGGACTAGAGTAAGAAGACTTGGAGATGCTTACTATGAAAATCAGTTGATAGAAAGAAATATAATTGAAAAAAATTAGGAACAAGATTTATAAATGGAAAAAGAATTATCAATAAAAGAATTAATAGATAATGGAACAGATATTGCTAAGAAAAAAATGCTTTTAACTATAGGTCAAGGATTGACAAAAAGAACAAATAGCAAAAATTAGATAAAGATATAGTATGGTATGAATATCAAAATGTAGATGGTATCCAAGTATTAGCACCCTAAAAGTATATCTGTCTCAAAATACTTTTAAAAAAATCTAAATAGTGATAGTAGAACTAAAATAGTTGGTTTAGATAATACGTATATAAAAACAAATAAATTAGAAAAATACGGCATTAATAAGTGGAAGAGGAAATACTTTTTATAGAAGCAGACGAAGTAAATAATAGAACACTTGGTAATCAACTTGCTGAGATAAGTGGAGAAAATACACAAATTATCGCTACTAATAATATTAATAATATAGGAGCTAGAATCTCTGCTAAGCAAAAATCTAAATTTAATAGCTGTTAATGGAGATATATTAAATAAGAGTACAGTAGAAAAAGTAGAATTCAATAATGGAGAATTTGACAGAAGTAAATTTACTAAAAATAGCTTCAGTTGGAGAAATTATCTCTGATGGTAATTTAAATATCATAGCTAATAATTATACAAGTGAAGGAGCAGTAACTCAAGCTAAAAATGCAAATATAAATGTTACTAATGATGTTAACATATCATCTCAAAAAAAGTAAGTGGAGAGCAAAAAAATTTGGTAAAAAAATGATGGACAATATAATTATTATGGATTTGAAAGAAATCTAGGTTCAGTAGTTAAAACAGAAAAACTTAAATGTTACAGCTAAAAAAATTTAAATATATCAGGTTCAGTAGTAACAACACAGACAGCTGATTTAAATGTAGATAAATTAAATATTGAATCAAAAGTAGATAAAGAAGATGAAATAAAAAAATCATCATATAAAGATTTATTAAAGTCAGGGTCAAAGAAAGAAATCATCCATAATGAAGAAAAATTCAGCAGGAAGCCTTTATGTAGAAAAATAAAGGAACAATAAAGGGTGATGTAAATCTTGTAGGAAGTAATTTAATTCTAGGAGATAACTCTATAATAAATGGAAAACTAACGACAGACTCTAATGAACTTCATAGTTCATACTCGCTAGAAGAGAAGAAAAAAAGGCTTTTAGTTCAAGTATAGGAAGTGGAGGTTTCTCTGTTGGATACGGGAAATCTCAAAAGTAAATTAAAAGAAAAAGATTTAACAAATGCAAAGTCTAATCTAGTATTAGGAGATAATGTAACTCTTAATAAGGGAGCAGAAATAACAGCAACTAATTTCACTCATGGAAAAGTTACTGTAAATAATGGTGATGTAAAAATTTGGAGCAAAAAAGATACAAGAGATGTAGAAACATCATCAAAAAAAGCAGTGGAGTAAATTTATCTGTAAGAATAAAAATCAGAAGCATTAGATAGAGCAAAACAAGGAGTAGACTCAGTAAATCAAATGAAGTCAGGAGATATACTTGGAGGACTGGCTTCAACGACTAATACAGTAACAGGTTTAGTACAGGGTCTAAGTAGTAATATAACTAAAAAAAGATGGAAGTAAAGCAACTTTAAAAAGATATTAAAGATGGTGATTTTAAAGTTAATAATAATTACTATGCAAATACAGGAGTAAACTTAGGATTTAATAAATCAAGTTCTAAATCAAACTCGCATAGTGAAAGTGCAGTTGTAACAACAATAAAAAGGAAAAGATGAAAAATTCAAGTATAACTTACAATAATGTAAAGAATGTTGAATATGTTGGAACACAGGCACAAGATACTAAGTTTATCTATAACAATGTAGAAAATATTAATAAGACAGCTGTTGAATTAAATAATTCATATTCATCTACTGGTAAAAAGTAGTGGAATATCAGCTGGTGCAACTATTAACTATAATAATGGTTTCCAAGCAGAAGCAAATGCAGTAAGTATTTCAGCTTCTAAATCAAATATGAATAGCAATGGAACTACTTACCAAAATGGTAGATTTGTAAATGTTGATGAAGTTCATAACAATACAAAGAATATGACACTTTCTGGATTTAACCAAGAAGGTGGAACAGTTACTGGAAATATCGAAAATCTAACTATTGAAAGTAAACAAAATACATCTACAACAAAGGGAAGTACAAAAGGTGGAAGTTTAAGTATAGCACCAAATGGAATGCCATCAGGAAGTGCAAATTATTCACAAACAAATGGAGAAAGAAGAGTTGTAGATAATGCAAGTACTTTCATAATAGGAGATGGAAGTGCTCTAAAGGTAGCTAAGGTAGAAAATACAGCTTCTGTGATAGGTACAACTGAAAATGGAAAACTATCAATAGATGAATATGTAGGACATAACTTAGAAAATTTAGATAAGTTAAAAACAGCAGGAGCTTCAGTAGGAGTATCAACTTCTGGAATAACAAGTATAGGAGTAAATTATTCTGATAAAAAAACAAGAAGGGATAACAAAGAATACAGTAATAGGTAATGTAGAAATAGGGAAATCTTCTGGAGATGAAATAAACAGAGATTTAGATTCTATGACAGAGATAACAGAAGATAGAGATTTTTAAAACAAATATCAATGTAGAATCTCAAACAATAAAGTATGCTTTAAATCCAAGTCAATTTAAAGAAGATTTACAAATTGCTATAATAGAAGGAAAAAGCAACAGGAAGAACAGTAGTAAAAAAACAATAGATAATGTAATAAATGGAGATAAGAGTCAAGATATAGGAGATGCTGAAAGAAGAAGTCTAATAGAGATAAAGGAAGCAATAGTTAGAGTTCAAACAGCACCTGCAATGGATATTATCGCAGAAAAAGATTTAGCAGATAAAAAAATGTACAAAAAAAGAACTTGGAGTAGTAATAGAAAAAAATTTGATCCAAAATGACCCAACATTATCAGAAAAAGTAAGAGAAAGAATAGATGAATTAAAAGCAGAAGGAAAAGAAATAGTAGCTTTTTATGATAAAGTAACTAAAAAGATATTTATAAACCAAAATGCAAAAGATGAAGAAGTAAGAGCTTCCATAGCAAGAGAATACAAGATAAAAGAAGACTTAAAGCTAGGAAGAGGAAAGGAAAATGATAAAGGACAACTACGTTCAACAGTAGCAGGAGAGATAGCCTATGATGAGATAAAGGATAGATTAAAGAAAGGTGATAAAAAAATCCAATAAGTGCTTCAGCTTTTGATGTAGCAAAGATGGATAAAGATAGCGAAGTTACTTCTGATAAATATGGAGAACAAGTAGAAGGAATTGGGAATATAGCAGCTGATGCAATGGAATTATCTGTTATAACTTCAGTAGTTGATATGAATCCTGGAATGTTAGATAATGATCCAAAAAAATAGGAAACAAATTAGAAAAAAATCTGGAAAAAAATTTGTGGAAAGAGTGCATAAAAAAATACAGATGATATGGTAGAAGGATGGCATAGACCAGAATATGCAGAAAAAGAAATGCTTGCTTTTAGAAGAAAAAAAATAGCAAAAGAAAAAGAATTCTGAAATGAAAAAAATATTTTAACTGCAAGATATAACTATTTAGAGCAAGAAGCACATCCTATTAGAAGTATAAAAAGAAGGATTTGTAAGTGGATTTTAAAGAAGGATCTGCTGATGCAATAACATTATATGCAGCATCAAAAAAATACCAGTTTTTTTGGAAAAATATGTAACTGTTGGGACAATTATATATGGAGGAGTAAAACATGCTACTAATGCAGCAAAAAGAAGAACCAAAAAAATAGCTATTACTTTTTACACAAGCTAATGATATAAAAAAAGAATAGCACCAGAATTTTTATAAAGATGCTGAAAGTTCTTTTTATAATAGGTAATAAATCGGATGTATCTAATTCAGTATTGATAGGAGCAGCTGAATATTATTATAAAAAAATAATAAAAACACCAGATAAAAAGATTAGGAAATAGCACAGGATATTTAGCAGGAGGGTTTGTAGCCTACAAAGGAATAAGTATAGCAAAAAAAGTAAATACAATAGTTTAAAGACATCAACTTCTGCTCCTAGTTTAGTGTCAGCTAATAAAATAACAAATGAAGAACAACTACTTTTTAGAAAATAAAGTAAATTCTGTTCAAGGTAAAGTACTTATAAATGATGGAACACCTGGTGGGACAACAATAGCTTATCAAAAAAAGAATTACTTATCCTGATGGAAGTATGAGTATTTCACAAAAAAATTTAACAACAGGAGAAGTATCATTTCAGGGAATAAATTCATCAGGTCAACGGGTTTTTTGAAACATCTTTAACACCTCACGAAGCAAATACTTTAATAGGAGCAAATTCAAGCTCTAAAAATGTTAGTAGGAAATGGAGCAGTAAGTCAAAGTGTTATATCTAAAGTTTCATATCAGACAGGAAACAATTCTCTAGTATTATATGATAAAACACCTGTACCAGTAGCAACTAAAGGAACTTTAGTAGCACCATTAACAACAAATAGAGCACTAGCAACTGCACAGTTGTTAACAAATGAAGCAAATAAGGTAAGTCAAGTAGCAAGTAAGCTACCATATAACCCTGTACTAAAAATCTCCAGTTAAATATCCAAATTTAACTGATAGTGAAAAATAAATTTCTAAATGATTATATGAATAAAGAAATGCCAGGAAAAAAATAGTGTCTAAATATAATGATGTAAATAAATATGAATATAATGCTACTACCAATCCCTATCCATTATCAATAGGAGGAGATGATCCACCAATAAAAAAATTTTTTTATGGTGGAATGTATAATGATGCTTCAAATGAAAGTGGGATATTTGTAAGAATGGGAGATAAAATAAAACCCTATGGAAGTTGGTATACAAAAAGTCTCTAAGAATTAGAAGTAGAAGCAAGGGTAGACCTTGCTATTAAAAAAAATGGTGGGTTAAACCTGATGGTGAAATAAAAAAATAAGAGGATTAGAAGCAGATAAATCAATATTGGATACAATATATTATATTAAATTTCCAGAAGGTATACCTAAATATAAAGGATCAGTGGGTTATCAAGGATGACCATTTCTTGGAGGATTAAATCAAGAACAATATTTTTATTCCAAATTCAAGAAATTTTGGTAAAAGTAATAAAAAAAGTCACCCTATTAAATAGTAAATGAAAGGAGCTATATAATTATGATATGCGAAGAATTAAAAAAAGTAGAAAAAAATTTTTGTAGAAGAAGATTTTTATAGAACTTAGGGACTCAGTAGAAGGGCTAATAAGTGTAATTGAAAAAAATATAAAGATATGGAAAAAGATTCAGATGAATATATAACGGAATTAAAAGAGTTTTTTTAGAAGAAGTTAATTTAACATTAGAAGAAAAAAATAACAGATAGGGAATTAAAAAAAACTTAAATTCTTTTAAGAGAAAGTTATTTTTAATTCACATATTAATAGTATTTCAGAATATGCAGTTTATGATAAAAAAATGATTTAGAAAAAAACACATAAAGTTAACAAAAGAAATAACAGTAGCAGTAAGTAGATTTGGAAAAAAATTCTTTATAAGATTACAGAAAAAGTTATGTATCATATGATTTAGTGTAAAATATACAATTAATTTATGAGAAGCTGTATAGATAGAAGATATGAGCCACACCCAAAAATCTTTTATTCAAGATTTTAGGTGTGGCTCACTTCTGTTCCTAGTTTAGTATCAGCTAGTGGAGTAACAAATGAAGAACAATTACTTTTAGAAAATAAAGTAAATTCTGTTCAAGGTAAAGTATTTATAAATGATGGAACACCTGGTGGAACAACAAAAGCTTATCAAAATATAACTACTTATCCTGATGGTAGTATGAGTATTTCACAAAAAAATTTAACAACTGGAGAAATATCATTACAAAAAATAAATCCATTAGGTCAACGAATTTTTGAAACATCTTTTACACCTTACGAAGCAAACACTTTAATAGGAGCAAATTCAAGCTCTAAAATGTTAGTAGGAAATGGAGCAGTAAGTCAAAGTGTTATATCTAGAGTTTCATATCAGACAGGAAACAATTCTCTAGTATTATATGATAAAACACCTGTACCAGTAGCAACTAAGCTACCATATAACCCTGTACTTGCACTACCAGTAAAAATATCCAATAGTAACAAAAAGTGGAGTGACAATTTATAAAGATTATGCAATAGGATCAAGGGGTGCAAAAGTATATTGAAGTAGGAGTTAGTAATAATAAAGAGATTGTTTATAAAAAAATAATAGTGGTTCATATTTTTAAACTAACTGATAATGGATTAGAAAAATATATCTTCAAAAAGATGTAATAAAAAAAGGAGTATTTTTCCAACAGTAAAAAGTTCAAAAAAATAATGGTTCAAATCCAAGTGCTGGAAAAAAATTATTATGTTTCTAAAAAAAGGAAATTTTTAAGGTTGAGAAATACATAGAAGCTGGGCAAACTGTAGAAGATTACGATAAAATATACCTAATAGAAAATGTGAGAGCTAGAGGAATAAATGTTGGAAGATCAAAAAGAACATACAAATACAACAATAAGTCATTGGGAAAAAGCAGTTGATATAGCAGATGAGGCAAAAAGTAGATCCTAATGTAAAAAGCAGTTTATGTAGATGAAACTTTAAAAAAATATATCAGATAAATTTAAAGATAGTGATGCTAGACCTGATGTGACAATAGAATATAAGGATGGAACATTTAAATTAATTGAAGTTCAAAGTAAAAACTGATACAGAAGACGACTTAACAAATAAATTAAAAGAATATTCAAGATAAATATGGAGAGGATGTTATAACAAATTATAAAGTTGAAAAAGCCAAAAGGAGGAAAAATAAATATGGAAAGAATAGTATATATAAGAGGAAAATTTAAGGGAAGTAATAAAGAAATGAAAGAAGCATATTTATATGCAAAAAAATGATGACAAAATATGACTTACAACCACAATATATAGGTGTTATAGCAACTGAAGGGTGGGAAAGACCTGGAATATTAACAATTAAAAAGAAAAAGAAAAACAGTTATTAGAGGATTTAGAAAAAAATAAAAAAATAGAGAGTGTACAAGTAATAACAAAAGAAATGGAAGGAAAAGAAATAGTAGATAATAAAAAGTTATTTTTTTAATAAATCGGAAATATGGAATAATAGTATTTTTGGACTAATACAAATATAGAAAAGATAAATTTTGAAGAAATATTAGAAGAAATGAAAAAAATATGTAGAACCGGGAATAGAAGAAATATGTGATTGGGAATCAGGTTCTTCACCAATAGTATATGTTTATGAGGGAGAAAAGGCACTAGAAAGAACTGGAAAATTCCAAGATAAAAATAACTATAATTTATAAAAAAAGTAAGACCTTTAGATATTCCAATAAAAGTATAGTAATATAGGAAATAGAACAGAGCTATGTAGAAAGAGAGTTACATAGCTCTTTCTATATAACTTTATTTTTAAGAATTAGATTTAAATTAGAAAAAAAGCTATGTAGATTGAAAAAAATATTTATTATCTCTCAAAGAAAAATTTTTCTAAATTTACTCAGTAACGAACTATTTTTTTACTTTTTTTATTTTTCATTTTCATTTGTAATTATTAATTTTTTTAAGGTATAATATAAACTGTAAAATTTAAATGAAGGAGATTTTTTTGAATGACTAAAGTAAGTGAATTTTTTTAGAAAAAAATGTATGAGGAACCTAGCCAAGAGTTAGAAAATGAGATGCTTGAAGAAATAATAATGAAGGCTAAATTTTTTTAAGTTATATCAATAAACCAGATAATGGAAATACAGATGTTTTTTTAGTATAAATATGTTATTGACAGATGACAAAAAAACTTTATCTACCTATTTTTTTACAGATATAGAAGAATTAGCAAAATGGGGTATTCCTGAAGAAATGGATACAATAGAATTAAATTTTGATAATTATTCTGAAATTATATTAGATCATCCTCATGATATAGAAGGACTTGTTATAAATCCTTTTTGGAAAAAGTTATATTATCTCTGAAGAATGGTTAAGCGAATTAAGAACTATGAAAGAAGAGAGATTAAAAAGTTAGAGAGTTAAAAAAATTCCTGTTAATTCAAAAAAATCTTATTAAGTGAACCAGAAAGATTTCCTACTATGTTAGCTGAAGAAGTAACTAAGTGTTGTGATGAAATAGGAACTATAAATAGATTATGGTTACTGGAAATGACAACTGAAAAAGATGAAAGTTGGCTTTTAGTAGTTGATTTTTAAAGGGGATAAAAATGAAATCTTCCGTGAAATAAATGATGCAGCAAGAAATTATTTAGGTATGAGATACTTAGATATGATAGCTTATGATGATGAATTTGCTAAAAAAATCTGTTGAAAAATCATAAGCCATTTTATGATAAAACAAAATAAGTTTGTAACAAATGTTACAGACTTTTTTTATATAAAGAGTAAACTATAATTATATCAAAAAAATAATACGGAGGTTATTATGAAAAAAATAATGATTTTTTTATTTGCATTTTTGCAGTTTATTAGCTTACTCAGCAAAGACTGTGGATTATCAAGAAGTAGATAAATATGTTAGACAAAAATTGGATAAGGATAAGGAAATAACTTTTACTTATAAAGTTAATCAAGCTGATTTTACTTTAGAAGGTTACAGTGATGGAAAACTTACAGCAGTAACAGATTTAAAAATCTAATCCAGGACAAGCTGCTATGGATGGAATGAAATCAATAATTTCTGAAAAATGGTAAATTAAATCCTGAATATAAAATATTTGCAGCTGATGGAAAAATTATTAAGTGAACAAAAAAATACAAGTTAAATAAGTCTATAAGACTTTTCGATACAGCCAATATAATGGCATATTTAGATGGAGATATCCCTTATGATGATAGATTAATGGAACTTTTTAATGCTGTTGATACTATGGAAACTATAGGATATCACCCAAATAATGTAAAAATATATAAAAAAATATATGTTAATCATAAAAACAATACTGTAAAAATTGAAGTTAGAGATTATAGAGAAAATCCAATGATGCTACAAATAGCAAATATGGATATCAAAAACTTTAAGTGGGAAAAACTGAATATTTCTATCCTAATGGAAAACTTTTTCTCTACTATGAATGTAAAAAAATGGTATTTTTAGATGGAGAAGCAAAACTTTATTATGAAAATGGTAAATTAAAAACTTGTAGCAAATAATAAAAAAATGGTAAAATGAATGGAATAGTAACTACTTATTCTGAAGATGGGAAAAGTTATTAAAAAAATAGAAGTTAAAGATGGAGAAGTTGTTAGAGAAATTCAATAATTTTTTTATAAGGTACAGCCATTTAAATTATAAATTAAAAGTAAAAAAATAAGCGAGTTACATCATAATTTATTAATAGAAATTTTCTTTGAACTAAATATTAATAGTTTTGACAAGATTACTGTGACGTCCATTATTGTTGAAAGAGCCTTTGTGAGCTCTTGAAACACTAATGGCAGGCAAGTAATCGCTATATATAACTATAAATTATTTAAATCTTTCAAAGAAAAATTTTTCTAAAATTTACTTAGTAACGAGCTATTTTTTTACTTTTTTTAATTTGAAAATACTCTAAAAAAATCTAATATAATAAAAGTAGAACTAATAAAAAAATAAAGTGAGGATAAAATGTTTGAATATCTGTATGGAACAGTAGAATACAAGAAAATGGACTATATAGCTATAGATATAAATGGTGTTGGCTATAAGGTTTATTTTCCATTGAGAGAATATGAGAAAATTGACTTAGGTAATAAATATAAATTCTATATCTATAATCATATTAAAGAAGATGCATACAAATTAATTGGATTTTTTTAGATGAGAGAGATAGAAAAATATATGAAATGCTATTAAAAAAATAAATGGTATAGAATCATCTTTTAGCTTTTAGCAGTATTATCTAATTTTTTTCTTATGACAAAATTGTTGAAATAATTTCTAAAAATGATTATACTAGTCTTAAAAAAAGTCCCAAAAATTAGGTGAGAAAAAAAGCTCAAATAATAATTTTAGACCTAAAAAGCTAAGTTAAAAAAATCTAACTTATACAGAAGTGGAAACTATATCTATAGATATGCTAGAGGACTTAGTCTTAGCATTGGAAGGCTTAGGATATACTAAAAAAAGAAATCGACAAGACTTTAGAAAAAGTGGATTTAGTGCATATTCTTCTTTAGAAGAAGCAATAAAAGGAATTTTTAAAAAAATATGAAAAATAGGAGGATAATGAATGAAAGGATTAGAAGAAATATATTTAAAAGGTTTTTAGTTTGGATAAATATTTTGGAATAGCAAGTGCTGATGACTTAGAAAAATTAGAGGAACTATAAAAAAATATAGTTATTTCTGATGAACTTGTTAAAAAAATAAAAGGAATAAATAAAAAGGTTCCTGTACTAGCAAGTGTAGAAACTTGGTGTCCTTATGCAAGAGTATTCTTAACTACTATGAGAAAAAAATTAATGAAATAAATCATATCTTTGATTTATCACTAATAACTTATGGTAGAGGAGTTTTTTGAACTAGCAGGATATTTGAAAATTCATGAAGATGACTTTGTTGTACCGACAGCAGTATTCTTAGGTGAAGATTTTTTTCTAAGTTAAGAGTATTCAACGGTTTCCCAGAAAAATACCACAATGATAGCACACTAGATACTATCGATGGAACTAGAAATTACTTAAAAGGAAAGTTTGCAAACGATATACTTGAAGACGTATTAAGCATATTTTAAATAAAATTAGAGAGAGGTTGAGAAGGAAATGGATACACTAAAAGAATTCTTTAAGATTGGAGCAGGTCCATCAAGTTCGCATACAATAGGACCTGAAAGAGCAACAAAGAGAGTAAAAGAGAAATTTCCTGATGCTGATAGTTACATAGTTGAGCTTTGGGGAAGTTTGGCTGCCACTGGAAAAGGACACTACACAGATAAGATAATTATAGAAACATTTAAGCCTATTCCAGTTGAAATTATTTGGAAACCTGAGTTTGTCCATGAGCTACATACTAATGGAATGAAATTTATTGCCCTAGATAAAGACAAAGAAGAAATAGGGGAATGGGTAGTATTTTCAGTAGGTGGGGGAACTATAAGAGATTATGATGAACTTATGGATAAATCACCTAAAAAGAAGTTTATCCATTAAACTCTATGAAAGAAATTATAAAATGGTGTAAGGATAATAAAAAGCACTTATGGCAATATGTTGAAGAATGTGAAGGACCAACTATATGGCAACATTTAAAATTTATTGACCAAGCTATGACTGATGCAGTAAAAAGAGGATTAGAAAAAGAAGGGAGATGTTCCTGGACCTTTTAAATATCCAAAAAGAGCTAGAGAAATGTATGAAAAAGCATTATCTAAAAGAGCTTCATTAGTATTTACAAATAAGATTTTTGCCTATGCCTTAGCAGTATCTGAAGAAAACGCTAGTATGGGACAAGTTGTAACAGCACCTACTTGTGGAGCCTCAGGAGTTGTTCCTGGAGTTTTAAGAGCTATGAAAGAGGAATATGAACTAGTTGAAAAACATATTCTAAGAGGTTTAGCTATTGCAGGACTTGTTGGAAATTTAGTAAAATATAATGCAACTATTTCAGGAGCAGAAGCAGGTTGTCAAGCAGAAGTGGGAACAGCTTGTTCAATGGCAGCAGCAATGGCAACATATTTTATGGGCGGAAGTATAGACCAAATAGAATATGCAGCTGAAAGTGCTATGGAACACCATTTAGGAATGACTTGTGACCCTGTTGGAGGTTATGTAATTATACCTTGTATAGAAAGAAATGCTATCTGTGCTGTAAGAGCAGTAAATACAGCTATATATTGTATGTCTACTGATGGAAAACATACTATAAGTTTTGATGAGGTTGTAAAGACTATGAAAGAAACAGGAAAAAGATATGTGTTCTGCATATAAAGAAACTTCTGATGGTGGACTTGCAAAATACTATGACAAAATTTTAGTTGGAAATCAAGAA